>Ga0310691_10000480_pt1 | contig 74862 bp, 38 predicted proteins | sample 176DNAGHGlowgp2_FD_203887 | JGI IMG/M metagenome (GOLD analysis project Ga0310691, IMG submission 203887) | Sheep rumen microbial communities from Palmerston North, Manawatu-Wanganui, New Zealand - 1766 DNA GHGlow gp2 (v2) (version 2) | ecosystem: Host-associated > Mammals > Digestive system >...
GCAAGTCCGCGACCTATGCCCGCGGCACCGGCACCGTACAGCGCGTTCACGCCGATGTCGCCACCGAGGGCGCCGATGTCGCCAAGGCCCATCTGTGTGAAACCGGAGGGACCGTTACCCCTCAGTGTCTGTTCCTTCATGCGCTGCGAGGTTGTGCGGAAGAACAGGTCGTTAATCTGTTTCTGCGCCCAGTCCACGGGATGGTCGGAGAACTTGACGTTCTCATACTCGTTGACCGCGTTGCGCCTGCCCTGGGATGTTGTTTCTGCCGACAGGAACTTGAGGAAGTCTGAAAGTCCCTGGCGGTTCTCAGCCTTCTGTGCATCGGTCGCGTTGTTCGGCAGTTCCTTCATGTACCCGGCACGGACGGCAGCCTTCCTGATTTCCGAGGAGGGCATTGTCATCCAGTTCTCCTTGGAGTTCGGGTCGATAATCCTGCGGAGCATCGCCTCGGACACGTTGAACGCATCGGCAAGGCCGGATACGTTCTTTCCGTCGGCCATGGCAATACGACCGGAAGCACGACCGAGGGAATACTCGGCACGCGCCTTCAGCTGCTCGATGGATGCACCGGGGTCGGCAGTGTACTCGCTGTCCAGTGCATGGGCCAGCTCCGGGTCCTTCTTGACCAGCGGACGGATGTATTCAGCAAATTCCTTGTCGTTCATTACCATGTCCTCTTGTAGTTGGTCTGGATCCAGTAGATTTCACCGTCCGAGCCCTGCTTGCGTTCGAACTTCTTGCCGTTCTTCTCGAACTTGCCGTCAACGTCAGCAATCCTGCGCTCCTCTCCCGGCAGGTCGTCATACCCGCTCTTGCCGGCCTGCTTGGCCTTCTTCTCCCACGCGGCGTATTCCTCGCGGCTCGGGGTGTCGTAGATGATCTTCTTCAGTTCCGGGTTGTCGCGCTTCTGCTGGTCGTCGAGCGCGTCCCACATTTCCTTGGCCTTGGACTTGGCGTCGTTGGAGGTGAACTTTCCGTTGCGGAGATTGTCGATGGATTTCAGGTACTTTCCAAGGTTGTCGGCAGTGTTGTCGGTAACGTTCTGCCTCATGGTCTGCGTGGCCCTGGCGGTACGGCCCTGGGACCTCCAGGCCTCGTTTTCGCCTGCGTTCACACGTTCACGATAGTCCCAGTATTTCTCCGGGTCCGCATCGTCCTTCCAGTATGTCTTTCCGTCCTTGCCCTGGTAGGTCATGGAATCGTAGAGGGATTTCTCGCCCTCGATTGTGTACTCGGGGGAATTGTCGTCCTCGGGAGCCCTGGTGGCCGTGGTGGTCACCCTGGAACCGAGGAACGGGTTCTTCTTGACAAACGCGTCACGCTTCTCCTCTGCGGCACGGAGGTTGTCCTTCAGTTGCTTGATTGCCCTGGTGTTGCTCGGGTCGGCATAGGCGAGTTCCGTCATGGCGGTACGCACGGCACTGTCGAGCTGTGCATACTGGTATTCCGCGTCGGAGATACGGTTCGCGAGCCGCTGCTTTTCCGCAGCCAGCTTCGTCTGTTCCCACTGGTTCCTGGTCTCGATACGGCCCAGGTGCTGCTGGGCGTTGCCCATGTCGCCGATACGGGCACGGTTGGCCGCAAGGCGCAAGTCGAGCGCGTTGCCCGTGGTGGAGCCTTCGAGGGTCGCGAGCTTCTGTTTGAGCTCTGCAATCCTCGCGTTGTTCTGTGCAATTTCTTCCTGTGCTGTCATCATGACTCCTTAGCCGGCAAACGCGCCGTCGTAATTCTTGCGGTTCCACCAGGACCAGCCCGGCTTCACCTTCAGCGGTTTTCCCTTGCGCTGGTAGGGGAACACTGCATGTCCTAAACTATCACTCATTATGAGTTCCTTCGCGGCCATGGAAGCGGCGTGCGTATCCGGGAACTGCCTGAACGTGTACCACCCGGACGGGTTGTTCTTGCTCGGCTTGCCGCGCCACTTGATCTCGATGCGTGCGTCAGGGGTGATACGGATTGCATGCACTGCGTCGGAATGCACGTGCATGTCGCGCCTCGGCCTGAAATCGTCCCAGTATGCGGGAACCTTGGCCTCTTCCTTGTAGCCCTGCTTGATGGCCTCGTGGGCCTGCTTCTGCGTCATTCCAGGACGGAGGTACTTGAACAGGGTGTCGTTGTGGAACTGCATGTTCTGCATGCGGGATGCATCGGAAGCGACCGACCGGTCAAGTCCCTTGTTGTGCGTTCCGTTGGCCATCTCGGTACGGACCACGTGGTCCTTCTTCGGGTACTCGGAGGCGCCGTACTGTGACCTTATGCGCATGATGTCGGCCTCGGTGAGAACCTTGCCCGGAGCCTGGTTACGCAGTGCCTGGCCCGGTGCACCCGGAGCACCTGTCACCGCTGGCGCATTCGCGGGCACCATCCTGGATATGGCGGAAAGGACGGTTTCCGATGGGGAACCCGCCGCTGTCCTCGCGTTCGAATAGCGCCCCGGCATTCCCATGAGGGAACCGAAGAGCGCGGCTTCGAGAATATCCTGGCTGGTAAGCTGGAAGGCCATCTGCTACCTCGTGCGTCTGTAATTCGCGGCCATCATTTCGAGGATGGGTGCCGCACTCACTCCCTGGTTCTGCATGCCCTGCATGTAGGCACCGTAACCCTGCATCTGGTTCTGGGCATCGTACTGGGGCGCCATCACCTGTGCCTGCGTGGCATCCATCTGTTGTTGCTGTTGCTGCTGTTCGGAAATGGCCTGCTGTTGCAGCTCGGCATTGCGCTGTTCGAGCGCGGCAATCTCCGCCTTGATAGCGGCGATGTCGTTCATGTTACCACCGAGCATATCGGCATATTCCTGGTTGGCCTTCCGGGTCTCGTAACCACGGAGGGCGCTGCCCCAGTTGGCGGCATCCTTGCGGATGGTGTCCTGGTAGGAACGGTCACCGCCCTTGATGGTGGGGATGGACTGGCCTCGGGCCCAATTGAACGTGAAAGCCATATTACTTACCTCCGAACCAGGAAGTCAGGAACTGTGCACCGGCACCGCCAAGACCACCCATCAAGTCCCAACCCGATGTTCCCTGCTGTGCGTTCGCCGTGCCTGCAATAGCCTGCGTCTGCGCATCGAGGACACCGGTACGGTTGGCGATACCTGCGCTCAGGGCGTCTGAGAGGCCGTTGATGTACTGGTTCCGGTCGTTTGCATAGGCGTTGACACCGTACTGGTCACGGGCAACCTGTGCGTTATAGTTGTTCCAGTTGTTCTGCGAGTTCAACTGGTACTCGTTCGCAGCCTGCTGGCGTGCCTGTTGCAGCCTGTTGTAGGCCTTCTCCCATTCCTGCGAAGTCTGGGCCTGGGCAGCCGCACCGAGTCTCGAATTGTAGTCGCTGGAAAAACGGGAACCGTTGGAAGCCGCGTTGTTGTTTATGGCGTTCAGGGCCGCATCGAGCCTCTGGTTCGCGGCAGGGTCCATGTAGTTGGAAATGTCGTCGCTGAAACTGAAACCCTCGTTCTGGTAGACCGGGGAGTTCAGGAACTTCTGGAGGGCGGTGTCGTAGTTCGCGGCACCCTGCCCGTAAGTCTGGGCGACGAGGTTCTTGTACTGCTGGATATCTGCAGCGTTGGCGTCTCCGGTAGATGTTGCAAGTCCCTTGATCTGGTTGTACGCATCCTCGGCACGCTCGGCATCGGCATTGTTGCCGAGCCAGTTTCCGACTGCGCCTGCTGCGGCAAGACCGCCTGCGATAATCGCTGGCCACATAGCCTAGTCCTCCTTCCCCTTCTTGGCGGGTTCCTTCTTGCATTCCTTTTCGTCCACCTCGGCCATGTCCATCCTGTCCAGGTAGTCGGATATGGCGGAGTTGAGCGCCTTCAGGTTCACGAGAATTTCCTTCTTGTCCATGGTAATAGTTCCTTTTACACTGTGAAAAGTAGGGCCCTACTGCACCCGTTCCAGCTTGGCCGGGTCACCGAACACCTGCACCTGCAAGAGCCCGTTCTCGGTGCACACGACGGCATCGTCGCCCGGCTTTATCACGAGCGCGGTGACGTTGCCCGACTTTCCGAAGAGCATCGCCGGCACCGGTATATTGACCCTGTACGGCAGTGCCTCCGAACCCTCCGAAACGACCTTCTCGAACACGGTGAAGAACGGGGTCATCACGATGTGCCACCCGTTGTCCGTCCGTTCGTCCCAGGCGCCCGTGAGCACCGTCAGGATGTCGATGTTGGGCGATGTCTTGTTGATTACTCCCGAGTACACTAGATTACCCCCGTCGTGGCCGAAATGCGCTGCGAGCATGCGGTGAGTTCGAGCGAGGTCGGGTGGCTGTATGTCAGCTTTAACACACACAACCTGTTGTACCCTAGGGAATGGAATCGGACACGGTGGCTGTAATCACCGGTTCTTCCCATCTTGCAGGACCTCACGTGTCCCCAGGTGTTGCCGCCGTCCTTCGATACTTCCAGGAGCAAATCCGGTTGAAGGGTGTAGTCAGACCAGCATCCCACGTTGCATTCCACTGCGAGCTCGTCGAACACGAACGGACGGCCCTCGTTGACAAGTACGGAACCCTGCCTGTGACGGATCATCGGCAGTCTGTTCTGGTCGGCAAAATCTTCAAACCAATACGAATCCGTGTGCTCGTACATGCACCCGTCATTGCAGAATGCGATGAACTTGCCCTTGAACCAGGAAATGGAGGATACACGCCACCTGGTCTCGTCGCCGGTGTTGAACACGCGGGACGTACGCTGGTGCCATTCCTTGGTCTCGGTATCGTAGACCCATGTCTCCTGCAGATTCTGTAATTGGAGGACATAGAAGTTGTGGTCCGATACCGCATATGCGAAACCGAATGCGCTGTCGCCCGTTTCGCCGAGGAGCTTGTCATCAAGCCATTCTGGGGAAATCTTGGTATATGTCTGCCCGGAAACCATGAGGATTCCCTTGGCATATGATTCACCGCTTCCTAGGTAGTACAGTGTAGAACCGCATATCGCGATGGAATCGGGTGCCTGGATACCGTTCGACGCGTTGGCCGTGTAGGACTGCCTCTGCCACGTCGCGTCCTTGCCGGAACCTCTTTGCCAGATTTCGATCGTCTTGTATCCGAAAAGATACAGGCTGGCGCCTATGGCCCGGATTGCCCGGACGTTATCGGAACTTGCTTCCGAGTTAAAAAATTGCTGGACACCCATGTTATCATAGAACATGTAGTCGAATGCATCCACCTGTTCCTTCATCACCTCGTACGGGTTGTTCGGATTGTAGACGGGCTGCATCTTGCCGTCCACTTCCTGCATGACGAAAACCTCGCGGGTGTCGTTGTTGAGTGGATAGGGCACGCTGTAATAAAGGAAACCGCTCGTACGATCATTTATGACGACCGATCCCGCGACGCAGGCCACGCATGATGGGTTAATTTGTCCGCCCTCGCCAGTGACACGTTCAGGCAGCGTGATGCGCCTGAGTGCACCGCCTTCAATCAGGTTGTATGCCCACAGGTTCGACCCGTCCGCAACCAACAAATAAGGATTGATTCCTCCCGTTTCGGCGAAGCATATGCGCCCGGTCCCCGGTGCCACCTTGCCCACCTGTCTCACGTTGTCGTTCCAGTCAACCATGTAGAGGGTGGACCCGAATACGACGAACAGGTCTTCCTGCTGGTTCTGTGACCCGAGACCGACGGAGGAGACATAGGAACCGCGGCACTTCGCGGTACCGGAAATCCTGCGCATGAACTTGATGCCCGGCACGCTCGCCAGGTACTGGTTCTCGGCGTTGATTTCACGGAACATGTTGCACGACCAGGAGCTTCCCATGACTGCGGGATGCTTGCCCCTGTTCGTACCCGGAGATATGAGGTAGTTGGAAACTCTTGTCGTGGAAGCCATTAGATGTTCACCCCGTTTGCAAAGTCGTTATACGGAGAACGCCAGTCGCCGGTGATGGTGCCCATGGTGAGCATTCTCTGGCTTACGGTGTTGCGCTTGATGAGGTTCTTTGCCGTCTTCAAGTCGGTCTCGGTCTCGGCCTTCTTCTGGTCCGAGAGGTTATGGAAATTCGCAAGTCGCCAGCACAGGCCGGCAAGAAGGAGCTCGTTGTACAGGTCGGACAGGTAGATGGTGTCGTCGAGCTTGTACGTCTTCAGAGTTGAATTGTAGAAGACTACCACCTTGTCACGCGGGTTGCCGTCGAGAGTGAGGATGCCCACCAGGCGTTCGCCGTCCGCGACCGGTTCCGTGTCGGTATCGTAGGTCCACTGGCACGCGGTCACTTCCGGAGGCACCATGGACATCTGGAACAGGTTGCCGTTCTGCAACGGGACGAGCCTGTTGCCCAGGCGTCTTGCCACGCCTTCCACGGTCTGCATCGGCTCCATGTCAACCACGTTCGGGTCGGCGACTTCGCCTTCGAGCAGCTTCTTGAACTTGATGACCCTGCACGGAGGGCATTCGACAGTCTTCTGGGACATCGCCAGGAAGCCTTCCGAATTGAGCTGGGAAATGAGCCTGTTGAGCTCGGTGCAGGCCGCAAGGGCCATGTTGCCATCGACGGCCTCACCGAGTCCGGTCATGGTCAGGGACTCGTATGCCTGCTGGATTAGGGTATTGACTGCAATCATGTAAAACCTCTTTCGTATGGAAAAGTAGGGCCAGCAACAAGAAGGGCCCCATTGCTGGAGCCCTTGGTTGCAGGTTGTTGAGACTTGTCGCTTACTTCTCGATCAGGATCAAGCAAGCTTCGCGAGGTTCAAACAAGGAGGCCGCATAAGTCGAGTCGATTCGGAACATCTTGTTCAAGTTTGTCCCATCGCCATACATACGGAGCTTCAGGTTCGAACCGCCCACGCCGGCCACGACTTCGTCCTTTTCGCCAGGGAGAACATCGAACTGGTACGTGTCGTAGCAGAAACATTCCTTCGTACGGACTTCTGCGATGACGTAGTCAGTGTCGGCCTTCAGGGCGTAGGTGAGAGTGAGCGTGGAGGTACCGGAAGCAACCCATGCGTTCGGGTTGTGGCAGGCCTTGCCGTCGATGGTGATGCGGAGCGGGCTGATGTAGCCAACCGTACCGGCAGCGTTGACATCGATAACCACGATCTGCACAGGAACCGTGGTCTGGATTCCGCTGGTGTCAACCACATTCAGGCCAGCAACGTTGAACACGGCGCCCTTGTGGAGGTTGGTACCGGAAATCTGGGTCACAGTTTCGAAACCGATGGTGTTGCTGGAAGCATCGACAATCGGGGTGAGGGTGATTGCACCGGTAGCGGCAGTTGCGGAAGTGTGGATGGTCGGAAGGTCCGGGGATTCCACCCAGCCGGCAGTCGCGTACTTACCGATGGCGTTCTCGCCATAGATGTCCATGAACTTCTTGTCGGAAGTGATGAACTTGTCGGAAACGGCCTTGTCGGCGATTTCGGCCTGCACTTCCGGATCAAGGAAGCCAACGAGGGCCGGGGAAAGGGCGAGCTTGCGGAGCTTGGCGGTAGCACGGCCAAGGACACCGAAGTCGGCACCGTCGAGCGGGTTCGTGGTCTTCGGGGCAACGACGGCGGTCATGGCCTTGAAGATTTCGTGTTCCACGATCTTCTTTTCCTGTGAACGACCGAGAGTTTCGGCGAACGGGATTGCGAACTGGTCGCGGAAGGATTCCACGTCACCCATGCGTTCCCACGGACCGAGCACGTCGGAGACGTTGTCGTTGTCGAGGAACACGGAGGTCTCGATTTCATCCACCGGAGTCGGGTCAACGGTAACGCCGTTCACGACCTTCGGACGACCGGGAATGTAGAGCGTGAAAGAACGTCCATACTTCTTACCTTCGAAGTCGGACTGCTTCATCTTCGAGACGGAAGACTTGGTAAAGATTCGCTGGTCAGCCACATTGGCTGCGACCATCTTGACTTTCTTGTTGTTGGAGAAAGTGTTTGTGGGAGTGGCAACGCCACCGTAGAAGTTAGGCATGATGATTTCCTTTGTTCGCCACGCCTGTCAGGCGTTTTCTGCATGCGTGGACAAGTGAAGACCGGGCATCCTGTCCAGTCGGTTTCTGTTCCTGTTTGTCCCGTGCGTTCGGGGCTGTCTCACGCATGTCTGGTTGGCCACCAGTCGGCGAAAAGGAAAAAGGGTAGCAAGGCCTTTTGCCTCTCTACCCTAAATAGTAGGACATCGTTATTTTTAGATGTGTCTGCCCTTGCGGCAGAAGTTGATGAGGTCCTCGTCGGAGTTCCAGATGGACGGTGTTGCCGCCCCTGCGCCCCCTGCGCCCGGCTTGCCGATATGGGGCATCACGGACCTCGGCTGTTCCTGTTGCTGCTGTTGCTGCTGCACCTGTGGCGCCTTCAGTTCGCGGGCCATGTCGTGCATCTCGATGACGCACGCCATCGGGTTCCCGGCACGTCCCATGACACGCATGAACGCGGCCTTGTCCTGCAGCATGGCATTGAGGACACGCGGGCCGTCTGGATCCGTGAACACGAACTCGCGCACTGCCGGGGCCTGGTCGAGGACATCGGCGAGGCCGTTCGCGGTCGCCTTGGAAAGCTGCGCCTCGAATGCACCGCGTTCGTTCTCGTCGGTAAAGCATGCCGAGCAGTTGGACTTGAAAGTCTCGGCCTGTTCGGCAAGGCGCTGCTGCACCTTGGCCTGTTCGGCCTCGGCCTGCTTCCTGGCCTCTTCCTGCTTGCGTGCCTCCTCGTCACGGCCTGCCATGATTTCCTTGACACGCTCGTCGGTAAGGGCACGGAGGAACTCGTCGTCGGTGTCGAACATGTCCCTGGTAAGGACCTGCTTCGGCTCCTGCTTCTTCATCGAGTTCTTCAGTTCGTCAATCTGCTTCTGGAAGTTCCCGGTGAGTTCCTGGATGGAGGCCTCGTACTTCTCCTTCTGCTTGGTGAGCTGCCTCTGGAACGCATGCTGGGCCTTCTCTTCCTTTGTCAGAGTGGACAGGTCCGGCTTTGCGGGTTTCGGCGGTTCCTGCTGTTGCTGCTGGTTTTCCGCCGGCTGTTCCTGGGGTTGTCCCTGGTTCTCGACGGGCTGCTCGACAGGCTGTTCCTGGGGCTGTTCCCGGTGTTCCTCCGGTTGTTCCTGTGGCTTTTCGACAGGCTGTTCCTGGGGCTTGTCCTCGGGCTGCTCGGTCGTCTGCTGTGTTTCCTGGGGCTGTTCCTGGCTCGCCCCCGCCATCTCCTTGCGGATTTCCTCTTCGATCTGTTCGGAATATGACATGTCTATCTCCGTTTGTTAAATCTCGATTTCGCCATAGAAGTTCGCCACGATATCGGCGTCCTGGATGGGAACGTCCTCGTGTTGACGCTTCGAGCGTGAATTCTTTTTCAGTATGTCAGTGATTGCGTTCCGGCCCGCCATTGACAGGTAGCGGATGATTTCCTTGGGTTCGCGGTTCAGGTCCACGCGGTCGATGTACTTGGACACCCCGAGCACCACCTCGCTCTTGAAGTCGATGTCCTCGGCGAGTTCGTGATACAGCTTGCGTTCGCGCACCATTGAGCCTATGGACCAGGCGGCGATGGAATAGATGAACAGGCCCAGCTGTTCGTCCACCTGCGCACTGGCCGTGCCTTCGCGGCGCATTACCAGGGCCTCCTTCAATGCGCCAGCGTATTCGGTATTCTTCAAAACATCTCTAAGGTCGCTTCTCGGCATCTCTCAACTCCCTACAAGCCGTCTCGTTCATGAGGTCAAATTCCTCCCTCGTGACCCGGCCCTTGAAGAAACTATTCCAAATCATGTCCGTGTTGCACACCATCGGCCTGTGCTCGTAAATCGAGCACCGGTTGTCCTCCGACAGGTACCGGCACACACCGTCTCCCCGGTCCAGGCTGTGCTTCACCAGGCCCACCCGGCGACAGCACGGAGCATTGCATCCATCGCAGTTTATAGGCATCCATTACCCCATCATTGAAGCGTATCGTTGCTGTGTGGCCTTGTCGAATTGCTTGGTAGGGCCGTTGTTGATTGCCGGGTCATCGCCGGAGTATCTTTCCATACAAGTTAACGCGGCAGCGTCCCCGATATCAGGGGACATATGGATCAATTTTCTAAGTTCTTCCTTGTCAATAAGTTGGAGCCTTCCGCGCTTGTTCCTGAACCACGTCACGGTGCATAGCTGCTGCCTGAGGTGTGCACACACGTCGGCACCGAGGAGGTTGCCGTCCGCATCGTATATCGTCGTTTCAGGCAGGAATCCGATGTGCAAACCGTGCCTCACGTACCATGCGAGGTTGAACCAGATTTCGGCTCTGCGGTTCTCGTATTCCTTCTCGTTGCCCTCGGAGGCCCTCTCGCCGAACGCCACCTGGTTGCACGGCATGTGGTATTTCAGGATGTTGTAGACGTATTCCGACCAAGCGAGGTCCATGTTGAGCTCGCTAATCGGGGTGCGCTTGTGGAAGTCCAGGATGTACCTGACGACGGCCTCGTGGTCCAAACCGTGGAACTCCTTCATGTCGAGCACACGGTTTCCCCTGCGCACGAACCATCCGAACGCATCGCGCTCCGCAGAACCCTTGGCGAGGTCGAGGCCCGCTATGACCCTCGTGTCCGACGATGGGGCCGCATACGACGGGAACTCGTCGTCGTGGAGGAGGCAGTTGTCGGCCCCGTTTAGCATGATTTCGGCGAGGAGTTCCTGACGCCGCATTTCCGGTGTCTGGACGGACCGCTCGATGATGTTCAGCTGCTGCGGAGTCAGTGTCCAGTTGTCGTACGTGGTGGCCTTGATAATCTCCCAGTCCTCGGATCCTTCCATCTTGTGTGCGAAGCGGTGGTTCCACAGTGAGGTTGCACGGGGAGTTGTTGCGCCGAAAATGAACGGATCGACGACACCGGGGCCACGGAGGCACGGTCCCAGAATATCGAGACAGTCGAGAGGCGCCATTGCAACCTCGTCGAGCAAAAGTCCGGATATCCTGTCGAGGCCACGTCCGGTACTTTCCAGCGCCTCGTAGCTCGTCCCGTACAGTGTAAAATCCTTGTAGGTCGCACGTATCGGGTTCATGCAGAAGTTCACTACCCCTTCCAGCTTGAAATCGTGTACCCGGTTCCTCACTTCCTTCATGAGGACATCTCGCAGTGCGTCGTACTTCTGTGCTGCAATGATGAGGTTCTTGCCCTTCAGGAGGTTGATGAGTGCAATTAAGGAGAGAGTGTACGTCTTGCCACTTCCGCGGCCCATGACCGCGAATGTAAACGGATTTTTACTTTTTAGCATCCGTTTCTGGTAGGGGAGCAATTTTACGTGGAACTCTTCCAATACATTTCCTTGGCCTCTTCTTCCGTGAGGTCTTCGAGGATAAGCTTTACGGTCGCATCCTTCTTGACGTTCGCCTTGGCGTCAAGTGCAATCTTCTGCGCCTGTGCATCCGGGCTCTGGTCGTGATGAAGTCCGACGATACGGAGCGCCTTTTCTATGAGAGCCATCTGCTTGTCGTCGGACATCTGCCACGCCTTCACGATTTCGTCGCCCAGGTCGAGCTTGGTGGTCAGTGCCATGAGCATCTGGTTCCTCGCGTCCTTGCGTGCCTTCTTGGCCTTGGCTGCGCTAATCTGCATGACCTTTGCGTTTTCGTGGGTGAAGGGGCGCCCGCGCGGTTTCTTCTTTTGCGATTTCGTTGCGCTAGGTATGGGGATTTCCGGCGCGTCCGCGATGTTTTCCGGAAGTTCCTGCTCTGTACTCATTTGCCTACCCTCATTCGGTACAGTTCCTGCAGGATTGCCCGGTAGAAACCGATGACGTTGTTGGGCGCGATCCACCCGTATTCCTTCTCGAAGCCTTCCCGCCAGTCGCCCACCGGGGCCGGGCCGGGAACCTGCCTGTCGTCGAGTACGGGCGTGCCGAGCATCTCGTCGCGGTACTTTGCCTGCATCTTGTCCATGGTCTCGACGGTCATCTTCCTGGCCGGTTCCTTGAACTGCATGTCGAGTGGCGAGGCGAACTTGACAGGAACCTGCTCGTCCTTCAACGGAGTTACTACTTTCTTGGTCTTGGATGCCATAGGTGCTCCTTTGTTCACATACTTGAATAGTAGGGCAAAATCGCCCTTCCCGCCGGTAAAACTATCACATTTCGTACATTTTTCGTACAGGAGCGCGGCAGAACCCTTATTTTGCGCGTACATTCCATGATTAGCGGGTCCCTTGCTGTCCCGACCGGCACCCCAGGACCCCCGAAATCTTGCCAAAATCGCCATGTATTTTTATCATTTAAAGTACATCATTGAAAATTCGTGCGGAAATTCGTGCGAAAACCAACTACGTGCTATCAAAGAGGACACAAACGATGCACAAGATATCCTTCACGATTGTTCGCAAGAACAAGTACAAGAACGCGCCCTGGTACATCAGGCGACGCGAGACCGGCGAGAAGCCCATCGACATCAACCTCGAAACAACGGACCGGAAGGTGGCCGAGATGGAGCTCATGAGGGTGAAGCTCGCCCAGTCCGAAGGGAGCACCGATCCGCTCGGCGCCCTCTCCGTTCGCCAGAAGTGGGCCCAGGAGCCCGTTTCGAAGCCGAGCGGGGTGTTGGAGCAGTGGGAGGCCTGGATGGCCCTGGAAGGCTTCCGCCCGTCAAGCATAAGCAAATATACAAGGGCGGTGCGCATGCTACTGGACGGGAAGTCGGTGGCCGACCTCACACCGGACCTGGTCCGCAACATCATGGCCCGCACCGTGAACTTGAAGGCCAACACCAGGAGAGGGTATGCGGATTCCCTGCACAGGCTCTTCGACTACCTCAAAAGGCCGGACCTGGTGGAGTGCCTGCCCCACATCAAGACCGAGATCACCGACCGCACCGTATGGACACGCGATGAAATGGAGGAGATAATCATGTGCGTGTCCACGAAGAACGCAGCAAGAACGGAACAATACCGGCAATACTTCAAGATGATGAGCCGTATCGGTTGCCGCCAGGGCGAGTGCTACGAGCTCAGGTGGGTGGATTTGAACCCGGACACCGGCGTCATACATTTCAGGGCTGAAACGACGAAGGCCAGGAAGGAGAGGTTCTGCCCATTGCCCACCGACCTCTGGGCCGAACTGGAAGTGCGCCGTGGGCGCCCGGAGGAGTCGATGTGGCCTGACATAGGCCATGACCAGGCGACGCGCTTCCAGGCCCTCTCCTATGCAATCAGGAAGGCGGGTGTGAAGCGGGGCGGATTGCACACATTCCGGCACAGCGTGTCAACAATCCTTTACCGGCAATCCGGATGCGACATCCAGTTGGTCAGTCGCATGCTCGGGCACAGTCCGCAAATCGCGATGCAATACTATGTCCATGGACAGAGTGTCGAGGACATGCGCAAGCTGGTGGATCCGTAGTGCTGAAAATTTCCTGGGGCAATTCCTATAAAAGTATAAATATCTAAAGTATATAATTTTTTCTTTTTTTTCCCTAATATAAGATATAGTCTACAATAACTACATAACTACAAGATATTGAAATTGGCTGTTTTTATATCAAAAACGCCAATTTTTTGTAGTCAAAAGCATGACTACAAAATTGACTACATGACTACAAAGGTGTAGTCGTTGTAGTTGACTACAAATTGACTACAACTACAAAATTGACTACACCCCAATTTTCGCATGTTTGACTACATTGACTACATTGACTACAACGACTACATTGACTACATTGTAAATTCTCGTTAACATTACAATTTTTTTATCCGAAGGTATTGCTGAAGCATTTTCCTTTTGTTATGTTTGAAATACGACCCGATGAGGTCAAGCCTGAGCATGAGGGCTCGTCACCCCTTCACAATTCGACGGCATGCCGGGCCGCGCCTGTGAGCGCTTCAAAAAATTTTCCAAGACTTATAAACAGTAGATGCGACGGGATTCTCCCTTCACGGTTCCCGTTCCATTGGAAGACTTTATAGGTCAGTATGACCGACGGGTCCGCAGGGTGAAGGCTGCGGGCCCGTTCCTTTTAAGGGGATTTTTATGAAAAAGACATGGTTTGGCGAACAGGGCGACAGGGAATTCAACTTCATGGAGTACCTGCACAGCAGCCATTTCGCCCAGGACTTCCTTCCGGTGAGGACCGGCGAGGACGAATTCGAATGGACTGAAATGACTGCACAGCGCGGATGGGAGATCGAATTCCTTAACGGCATACCGTTACATGTTAAGTCTATAAAAAGGCGCACCGGCACCGCGGATGAGTTTGCCCGGTTCCTCGGAAAGGCGTTTGACGGTGTAGACGCCAGGGATATAGTTTACTTCCTGCAATGCCTTCCGGTTGTGGATAGGAGATAGTCATGGACCAGGAACAGATATTGAAGGTCAGGGAAGCGCTCGGTAAGCAGGGTATAACGTTCAAGGCAGACGGTACCGGGCTCAAACAGAAGGATATCAGCACGGCAAGCGTGGTGGCGAGCACCATGGGCATCGATCTCAACGAATATATAGATGCCGAGAAGAAGCTCAGGGCGACCGCACAGGTATCCGCGGACGTTCCCGCATTCATCCCGAGCTGCTATTCCAGGAAACAGTTTGTCCATCCTATTCTCGATGACGCACAGCTGTGGGGGACAGGCGACCGCACATGGTTCGGGACGCGGTTCATGTTCGCACGCGACAGGCTCGACGGAGCCCCGGTAATGTTCATCAAGATGACAGCCACCAAGTATTCTGCGGTACCGCTCATGAGCTCCAAGTCCCAGATGAGGGCCGTCATCTCTTCCATCCTTTCGAACAGCGAGCCGAGTCACTCGGGATACCAGAACCTGCTCGACGAACTCACGAACGGTATCGACAAGTCGTTCGCGTACGTGCTCGCCAGGTTCAAGGCCAAGGAATTGAAGACAGCGGACGACCTGGCGCGTGAACTGCTGCAATGGATACCGTCCTCCATGATAAGGACTTACCCCATCCAGATGACAGTCAAGGCGACCGCGGTCGGCGAAAGCACTTACAGTGTTCCCGAGAAGGCGTACTTCGCCAAGGACGGGGTTAAAGTCGATGCGGTGACACACCTCGTCGAACACTTCGACATGCTCGCGGGGATCAAGGAACTGTGTCTTCCCGGTCTTCCCGAAATCTACTCGAACGATTCCACCATCCCCGCACTTCACTGCCTCAACCTTGACGACATTGCGGTACAGGGGCCTCACCCGACATGGGACGAATACTTCGCAAGGTTCAGGCCGGAGGAGGCACAGGTCATCCGGGCGTTCATCTGGTCGATTTTCGATGCCACCAACAACAGCAGACAGCTCCTCTACATCGAGGACCGTGACGGTTTCTCCGCTAAGTCCGTGTTCATGCGGGTGCTCACCAAGAACCTGGGCAACGGTCTTGTCGCGGCAATCCAGAAGGACTCGCTCTCGAACCAGTTCGGCCTCGCGAAACTGTGGGACAAGCGTCTCGTGTACATCGGCGACAATAAGAACCCGAACCTCATCCGTTCCGAAAAGATGCACATGCTTCTCGGTGGTGACCTTGCCGATATCGAACAGAAGGGCAAGGAATCTTTCACCGCAAAGTTGAACGCCAAGGTTATCGCCTCCGGCAACATCAGCCTGGACATCGACCCGCATGCCCGTCACGAACGCACCCGCATTATCGTGGTGAAGCCGCATGTGACCGACGAGCTCATGAAGAAATTCGTGCAGCTCGACGAGAACGGAAACATCGTGCGCGACCGTGAAGGCGAGCCGCAGTTCCTCGGTGACAATTCATTCGAGCCCAGACTGGACGCAGAGTTCAAGGCAATGATGTGGGATGCACGCGAGGACTACAAGAGACTGTGCCCCACAGGTTCTTCCATCGTTCTACCGGATTTCATGATTGAGGACCTCTACAATATGTCTTCCAGTGAACTCGATGCCGTGGATGAAATCGTGGAACGCTACTTCGTCATAGGAGAAAAGGAATATACCCATCCGGGCGATCTCCGCCGCGAGTTCAACAAGGCGTGCGATGCGCTCGATGCCGATGTCAAGTTCGACGACTTCCTTGTCCATATCGCGAAGAAGTACAAGGTATCCAAGAAATCCTACCGCCCGGCAAACTGCGCCAAGGTATATGTCGGCATCGGCATCAACAGCATGGGCATCAAGGAAGTCGAGACGGATGCCGCGGACCCGATGAAACCGAACTTCAACGGATTGGTATAGTCATGAATTTCCTGTTGAAACAGAACCAGTTCTGCAAGCACATGGTACCCTGCTCCATCACGAGCGAGGACTGGATACGGATGTTGAAGCAGCCCCCTGTCTTCTCCGACAAGGGAAAGGCGCCACTGGCCATCTACGGAACCATGGCGCCCCATCCGGAACCGGTAGAGGTGCGTGGGACTATGCGCCCCAGGTGTACCGGGGAAAACGTGGAAAGCATCTATGCTTTGCAGCTCGACTATGACAACGGGTTCTCCATCCGCGAGTTCTGCGAGACATACTGGAAGTTCCGTTTCACCCTCTATACTTCATATTCCTATGGGTTCAAGGAAGGTGACCGGTTCCGCGTGATCATGCCCCTGGCAAGTCCCATGCCGTGCTACCTGCTGAACAACAAGCGTGTCCGCAGCAACCTCATGTGGCATTTCCCCAACGTGGACGAGTCATGTACCGTGCGTGGGCACTGGCAAATTCTTCCGTGCATCCGCGCCAAGGGCTCCCCATACCTGTTCACACAGAACAAGGTTGGACTCATGTGGGGTGGAGATGATTACTGGAACGACTATGCGCGATGGGTGAAGGAAGACGAGGCCGAGTTTACCCGGCGCCGTGAGGAGGCCAAGGCGAACCCGAAGGAAGTCAATGTCGAGGAACTCTTGCAGAAGATGCAGGAGGAACTTGAACAGATACCGGTCGGGCAGGGACAGCGCCATTCAGCGGCAAAGCGCATACTGACGAAGTATGCGCACCTGGGACTGATCGACGTTCTCTGCACTGTACCTTGTCCGTGGCCCGACAAGAAGTGGGAACGGGAATGGGCGAACCTGGTATCATGGGTCGAGGAGAATGTAAAGATTATTTAACAATTTATTTTATCAAGTTGGTTGCCATTCGCATTTTACAATGCTACATTCGTAAATGCAAGCAAGATGATAGCAAGCAAATCCAGCAAATACAAGGCGTAGAAAAGCAATCTGTACGAATTTTTAACAAGACGAGAAACAAGACAAAAACAAAAGGAGTTTATTATGTCGATGTTTACTGCCCCCGAAGTTTCTGCAAGTGGAGACTTCACCCCACTGGAAGATGGTTGCTACGAGGCCATCGTAGTCGGTCTCCGTGGTTTCACCGGTACCAAGTACCAGAGCGACGAGCCTGAGGACAAGATGCAATTTGTCTTCCAGGTACAGGATGGAGACGGCGTTCTCCACTACTTGACCACCAAGCCGCTCACCAATGTCCTCAACGACAAGAGCAATCTGTTCAAGGTGCTCAATGGCATCACCGGATATGGTTTGGATAAATTCCCTGTCGGCTTCATGTACACTCAACTCGTGAACAGCGAGAAGCCTGTAAAGTGTCAGCTGACTGTGAAGACCGCCCAGTCCAAGAAGGACCCGAACAAGGTATTCAATGAAATCGACAGCTACCTGAAAGCAAAGAAGGGTCAGAAGACCGCGTTTGTTCCTGACGACAAGGCTCCTGCCTGGTTGAACCAGAACTGCAAGGAAGTCTTCTGGATCAACGGTCTGAGCTTCCTGCCTCCGCAGGAGAAGACCCAGAATGCCAAGGCTGCCATCCCGGAAGCTCCGGCGACACAGCTCGGGAATTCTTCCGCCTTCTTCGGTCAGCCGCAGAACCCGACGAACCCGCAGTTCGCCCCGGTCCAGCAACCGAGCCCCTATGTGGCCCCAATGACCAAGGCACAGCAGGTTGCCGAACGTCAGGCCCAGCCCGGCCAGTACGTGCCGCCCGCGGCCCCGGCTCCGCAGCCCGTGTTCGGCCAGGCACCGGTTGCGGACGATGACGGAAATGACCTCCCGTTCTGAACAAACTAACAAAAGCCCGGCCCCACCCTGTTCTGCATAATTGGGTAAATTCTGTATAGGGGCCGGGCAACCATTAGTGGCCCAGTGTATGGCTTGTACCGAGGCTTTTCGACATGCACTGGGTCACAAAAATTCTAGTTCGCCCCGTCCGCCTCTCTATCCTACTGCTTTCTGATCCAGGGCGGGCGGGGCCTCTCTTAGGAGGCGTGGATGCCCCTTGTGTGCTTTAATCCTAATACTTTCAAGGGCGAGCCGGTGGATTGCTCACCGGCCGCACGGCGCCGCGCTGAATTTAACTACAAATTAAACAACCTACAAAAGATGGGACTCAGCAATGAAGAAATTGCCTCTGTGTGTCACCGCGATTATTTTCACGCACTTTGCGATGAAAATCGCTCGAAAACTAAAACATCCTGAAAAACTCACAAAAGAAGAAACTTATAGAGCCATGTGCGATGCCCGTAAGCAATGGCTTCAGGAACATCAGCCGAAGCGCCCGGTCGCCAAAGTTGACGCACGCCTGATGAGGAGCGACCCGAGTGCCGCACTTGCATCCATCGGGACCGTTGCCGACCTTGAAGCTGCTCTGCGCCCATACCGGTCGCCTGACCAGGCAGACGCGATGGCTATGGCCATAGGGAGCTGCAATGGATAGGAAGCCCGTCAAGATCGACTGGGGGAACTTGCGCCACGACGAGGAGCTGGACAAGCTCCTTGAGCCTACCCACCCCATCGGCAAGGAGTTCGCCCGGAATGCCGAGAAGCAAATCTTCTCGTTCATGCTGGAATGGAAAGTCTGGAAAATCTACATCTGGGACGATTTCCATTCGGAGGGCAGCAATGCCAGATGGGACTGGTGCTTCGCACCCATCAAGCCCGAGAACAAGGCGTGTAGAGAGCACAACTTTGCGAACCTTATTGCAATGGACGACTGGCATTTTGACCGCCTCGTGCGCCGGCTTCCGAAAAGTCCGAATGAGGACATCGTGAGGGCATGGCGCGAAGAGATGAGAAAGGACCCTCTCGTCATTCAGGCGGCAAAGGCGGAGGCGCCACCGATGGATTGGAGCGATTGTGAATACGACCCTGATTTAATCAAAAAGGAACTGCTATGACACAAGACCAGAAGACTGAACTCGAATATCTCATCGACCTCCTGCGCGAGGCCTCAAAGTGGAACGTAGACCAGGGGGACGATGCGCTTAGACTCGAAGTGGACCTACGCATTAACAACATCCTGAATAGCGTGGAAGTCGAAGACGAAACCAAGGTGCCTGCTGAACCGGACAACCTACCCACGGAAGACGAGGCCCTTACGGGTGACGAGCACCTGGCCTCTGTAGAAAAGGTAAGCGAAGCCCGCAGCAAGTGGGAGCGGGACAAGGTGCGCGTATATATCGACGGCAAACACGTATGGAAACCCCGTGCAGAGTGCGTGAAGCAGCCACGTGATAACAGCAAGGGTGGGGCACCTTGGAAATGGGTGTGGAATAATCCTAATTCGCCAACAGTTGAGGAAAATTTGCCAACTAAGGACGAGCAGGTCGAGGCCATGTGGGCGGAGCATGAACGATCTTGATGACCCCATTCTCGACGCGCTCCGCAAGCGCATAGACGATATCGCGGAAATGTGCCATGCGCATATAAAGTCGTGGGAGCCTGATTCGTGGATCAGGTCCGTTCGGCTTTTCAATGAACTTGCGAAGCCATATATTGACGCGATGTGCGAATACGTTGCCACGCGGCCTAAGTTCGCCTTCCCGGTTGCATGGTGCAACTCTGTGGAGGACCTGGTGCCGGTGGGAGAAACGGAGAATTACTTGAATTGACGCGCGGCCCCCGGTGCATAAGGTTATTTAGCTGCAGATACATGGGCTCGAAACCCATGGCACCGGGGGCAATTTTTAAATCATTCCGTTACTGACAATTTTCAAGGTGCAGTCATGACGAGCAATCTCGGTGACTGCACTTTCTGCTTTACGGGAATCCGTGATGGTGTCGTTCACCCGACCAAAGCCAACGAGCAAACATCCCCGCGAGTCCTTGGCCGTGTTGCCGGCATGGATGCGAAACCCACGCTGCATCTTTACCTTGTCATTGAAAATGAGGGGCAATTCGCGACCGAAGGTTGGTGACTTGCTTACATTCAGCCTGTAGTCCCCATATGGCAACAAGTATTTCTTGTTTTCCAAAGTGTCGCAAATTTTTTGCCCACCAACCAGGAGAGACCCGAGCACTGCATCCCCGATTATGTTGTCTCGTATTAAAATCATTTCTACTTTCCTCCGTTCGCCTATCGCCTGCCGGCACCCCAGCAGATAGGCCATGCTGTTCTTGTTAACTTGTATGTTGTTCTCCATGCAGCTTTCACAGTAGTCCCAGAATTCCGTAACACGCTCATGATTTATGTGATGCATGTTGTCCGGAGTTCGCATCCACACCTGGAGCGAGGCCCTGGCGTTCTTGGCCTCGGACTCGTCTGCGACATATCGCAGCACCCTGGCATGGTCCAGGATGTAGGCACGTTTTTCATCGGCGTGCCGGTCATATGAGCTCATTGCGGGTTTCACGTATTTTTCAAGATACGTGTTTACTGTTCGGTAGAATACGCTATACACAGCTGCGCGAACATTTAAATAGAAGCTGTATTTTCTATTATAGCGTTTGTCCTTCAACATCCGCATGAAGCACCTGACAGCGGCCATATCTACCTCGGCGATAACTTCTGACCACTCCTGATAAGTGAGTGTAAGCCCGTGGGAAGCGGCCTTGTTACGATAGACTATCGTGTTCGTGTGCACACAGGACCAGAGGTTCTCCCAGGCGGTCTTGTTGGGGTCTAGGAGCCACATATGCGCTTGACCTCCTGTATGCATAGGTCATCCTCGTACTCATGCAATGCCGCATAGTTCTTGGATTCGAACTCTGCCCTGTCAGCCGGGTCATATAAGTCGTAGCAGAGCGCGATGTAGAACATGGAATTGTCTTCCAGGTAGTTGGTCGCTTTGATTGCCTGCTCCCTACCGTCGCACTGGCCCACGAAAATGAATTCCTCTTTGGAGGAGTGCATGCCAACAATGGCATACCGCCCAGGAGTCTTTCCGGGTGTCAGGCGCCCCTTGACGTTGAGGAGCCAGTGGCCAATTATGATGCCGTAGAGTATGGGAGTCAGGTACTTCATATTAAATCAGGTCGAAGGCAATCTGGTTTGCTCCCGAGTTGCCCCAGGTGTCAACGTAGCGGCCCATGCAGAGGTCGGATTCCATGATGCGACCGTCCTTCACGAGGAAGTCCCAACCCTGCGCGACAAGCTTGTTGTATGTATCCCTGTCCTTCAACTGGCGGAGCTTCTCGTCAAGCTGTTCCACCGTGAAGCCCTGGGGCACGCGGCAGATTTCCGGAGTGTCCTTGTAGGGGCTGTCGGCGAAGTCGGAACCGAGGAAAGCGGAGGAGCACACCGCGGCCTCGACATAGCGCAGGTCGGAACGACAGCGGTTGATTTCGTTGGGCACGAGCGGAGCGATTACAAGGTCCGGTTTCAGGCGGCACACGAGGGACGCGAAGCGATTGGGTGTTACCCATGGAATCGATCGCACCTTGTCCTGGATTTCGTTCCATATAAACGACGGGTTGCCCATCTGGGTGAGCTGGATATCGCCTTCCTTCACGTGCTTGATCACCCATTCCTTCCATTCAGCCGATGCGTAGTCGCCGAGCTGTTCCGGGACATCGTTGCCCTTCTCGTCCTTGTGGGCGGGAACCGCGTGCTGCGGACATGCAGTGAGGACAAGGTGCAGTTTCGTCAGGTCCTTTTCCAATGGCGCACGGCGTTCCAGGTTCCACATGGAACGGGCGACTGCATTGGGAATAACGGTGACATTCTCCACCCCGTGCCTCCGGAACTTGTCCGCGAGGTACTGCTTGGAGACCGTCACCACGTCACACAGCTTCAATGCCTCGATGGTGGACTGGTTGTGCTTTTCGTCCCAGGACTTGGTGTTGATGGCGTCGAAGTCGGAATCGCCGTCGCGCACGGAATCCTTGTCGTTGAAGCAGTTGTCGTCGAAGTCGTTGATGATGCGGAAGTTGAACTTGGACTGTGCGGCCTTCAACTGTTTCAGCATTTCAAGCCCCTGCCATCCCGCACAGGATTTCAGGACGATTGCACGTGTGGCGTTGAGAATTCCCGGTTCCATGAGCGGGGCTGGAACTTCGATACAATGTAGCCCGATGCCCTCGAACCAGTTAAGGCAGAAGGCTGGCATGGATGCGCGGTAGAAACGGCATCCGGATCCACCGGATGTGACTACCTGGACGAATGGTTTCTGTGGGTTAAGGTCGGCTTTCATTTTCATCTCCTAAAAGTTTCTCACCGCATTCCGGACAAAATTTGAATGAAAAAAATCCGGGTTCTTCTGACGATGGGACGTAAGCATTGGCACCAAGCTGCTTCATCTTCTCGACATCCTCCGCAAGTACCTCTAAGGTGTTTTTGTCAAGAACCTCAAACGGGTCCTGTCCTTCATATATAGTACCTCTCATATATGCTTTATACACAGCATTTGGACCAAAGTAAATTGCTTCGGGTCCATATATGCCCGTAGCTTTTCCGATCAATGGCGCGTTACCAGAACATACTTGACACATAATTACCCCTTAAACTCCGATTGTTTAATGACCGGGAAATCGACGTGCGGCTTCCAGTATTCCAGGAACTTCTTCTGGAATTCGGAGAATTCCTTCTGGTCGAAGCCTCCCTGTGAATCGTGCTGCACCCTGATGTCCACGATGCCCACGTTGCGCCCCTGTTGCAGGGCCTGGAAGCAGGCGTCGGAATCGTACCCGAAGCGCCAGTGGAAGTCATGCACCTCGTAGGAATCGACGAACTTCTTGTCGAACACGAGGAAGCAGCCATCCACACTCACCATGTCGGTGCGATACCCGGGACCGTCAAGCATAGGATAGGCGCCCCCCTTCCCGTCGCCCTGCATTATGGCCCCCGCTGTCACCACACCGCGCTGGTGCATCCACCAGGCGCACGTGGCGCTCATGTACATGGTGCCGATTACGCCGGCGACAGCGACATCGTCGAGGCGCATCCGGTGACAGTTGGGCTCCACGAGCTCGGGGGTGAGAATCCTGGTGTCCTGGTGGCGATAGATGGCGTAGTCGAAGTCGTATTCCTTCAACGCGGCAATCTTCTGCGCCAGGGTCTCCCTGCCGGGCTTGTTCTCGATATAGACGACCCCTTCCTGAGGTTTCTCGGGGGCCATGATTACTGGTACGAATTCCATTATCTTCATACTGGCATTCCTGTTGTAAATTCGTTCGGGCAGGCGGTTTCACAGCTGCACGGTGATGCCGTCTCGCTGTATCTGCGGACCCCCTGGTGGAAGTAGAAGTTGTTGCGCCGGGAGCGCTCTTCCTCCTGCCTCTGTTCTTCCTCCCTGTATGCCTGGCTTGCCACCTGGCACGCCAGCAATGCCGCTGCGATTCCACCGCCTACCATAGTTTATACCTCTCTGCCATGAAACTATATCAAAGAAGGCGCCCCGTAGGGCGCCAGTCCACCGGAGGAAACCGGGGCGATGCAAGTCTATGATGATTAAGGTACTACGCCGGATGCAGACCAATTTCCGCTGTAATTCCACACGGCTGTCGTTGCTGTATGGGAGAACTGTCTCCATGCATATAGCGTGTATGGTGCCCAGTTTCCTGATGGGTCGTATGTCGTCGCACCTGTTGATGATATGTGGTTGTTTGCCGTAATGACTGGTCCATTAGCACGCCCACTGTTAGCGAAATAGGTCGCCGATGTCGCAGAAGCCGCATTCCAGAATGCACTCTTTGCATCGCCCATTCCAAGGAAACCATATCCAGTGACGGAACCCTGGTTAACGGCATTGGTGCTGCTGAATGCACCCGAGAAGTGCCACTTCATGCTCCTGTAATCAGGGTCAAGCGAGTAGTTCGAGCTGTTCCAATATGGATTGCAGAATGTAAGACCGTTTGAGAATCTACCGTTCAGTTTCGACATCCAGAAGTGCTTGAATGCCGTTGCATTATAAATGTTGCGCAAGCCAGTGTTACTGGAAATATAACAAGCTCCCGTACCGTTGTCCGTAACGGCTTGGCAGAACGCTTGCCCCCTGACGTTAGTGATGTAATATGGATATAATCCGGCTGAATATCTGGCGGTGGCTGTACGATTATATGATGTAAACCTGTAAACCTTCAAGCCATGCACAACATTAGAAAAATCAATGTTGTCGGAAGCCGTTCCTTTCATACCAGCAAACATGCCAACGCCACCGGTGACTGCACTGTTTGCACCAAGACCCATCTTAGTAATGAGTGATGTAACGGGTAGGTTCGGTAGTGTACTTGACACGAAACCGTGATATCTGGATGCACTTATCTGTACATCCACAATCGATCCTTGCGGTATGTTTGCGGTCTGTGTTCCCGTCCCCATTGGTAGAGACGTTATAGTCTCTCCACCGGTAGTCGTCACCAGTGCACCGAACTTATAGTCGGGGTCGTTAAACCCAAGTGTTATTTTTACATTGGGTCTCTGCCCCGTACTGTCAACCGCCTCCATGAAAGCTACCCCGTTCCAGAGGTAGTTTCCGAGCGTATTAGTGAGAGTTCCACCAGTCATGCTACACCGCCGCGATAATGGTTCTCTTGTTTGCAGTATCGTTCGTGAGGGAGATACCGTTGCCGGCACTGAGCGTGTACTTGTTGGCGGTCATCGCGGTCACGATTGCGGATATCGAGGAGAGCGTAGACGACAGTGTCGCAATCTGTGAACTCCATCCGGACACTGCGCTCTTGTAAACGAAATCGGAACTCCATGAAGAAATTGCACTCTTGTCTACCTTCGCGGATACGGTGTTCCACGTTGCGCTCTGGGCGCTAATGGCGCTCTTGGGAACCATCGCGGACACGGTGTTCCACGTGGCGCTACGTCCACTGATCTCGCTCTTGTCTACCTTGCCCGTCACCGTGTTCCACACAGCGCTCTGCGAGCTGATGGCGCTCTTTGGAACGTATCCCGCCAACGACTGATGAGCCGTCAGGAATCCGCTCGGATTCCCTGTCATAGGATACCACGTCGAAGACGCGCTGGCCTTCAAGTACCCGCTCAGGGAACTATTAAACGCATAATCGCCAGTAGGTGCAAAGTTAGAGGATGCAGAAGCATCGAGCTTAGAAGATAGCGAACTCTGGTAAGCATAATTACCCGTAGGTTGGAAGTTGGAACTTGCGGTCTTGTCGAGCTTGTCATTTGCATAGGAAGATGCGATTGCAGATACGTCGGCCGGTGTTACACCACCACCTCCCTGCGTGTCGATGATTGCAGAGCCGTTGATCGAGGAAATGTACTCGCCCGAGTACCCGAACGTCAGCGCGTCCTGCTTCGAGCTGATAGACGACAGGTCGGCCGTCCACGAGGAAATCGAGGACACTGTCTGGTATGCGGTCATGCCGCTGATGGGCATGCACTGGCTGGTGTCACCACCGCCCCCGCCCTGGCCACCGATGGCCGAACCGGAAATGGCCGTGATTGTCTGTCCGGAATATTCCAGGGCGCTCCACGGGATGCGCGAGGAAGCGGCGCTTTCCGCATAGGCGGAAGCGATGGAAGACATGACAGGGGTTGCCCCGGTGCCGAGAAGGATATTACCTACGAGAGCCATTAAAACCTCCCACGCCAGTCATTCTTGTCGAAGAAGAACCAGCCGATTAAAACTATTGCGATACAGAAGATGAGCGTCCCGAGCATCACGCCTCCTTGATCACCATGTTCACGGTGAACCCGACCGTAGTGTCCCCGGTCGTCACTACCTGCAACTGTGGAGTGTATCCAGTTTCAGCAGTTCCACCCTTCGCCACGGTCGTGATGTTCGTAAGCGGCCACGTCCTGAACCCGCCTCCCGCCGTCGTGCCACCGCCCGTGACCGAGAGCCATGCGTCTTTTGACGTGGTCATATTCACATAGCTACAATGGTCGAAGCGTCCCTGCACGTTGATGAACGCGGTTGCATTCTTCGGAATATTCAGGAGGTCGTATGTGTTCGATGTCGCCTGGAAGCTGGACTCCCATCGGGTCTCAGGTTTCAGGTCGATCCACGCGCCGTTACCGTTGACGCCGAACGGGCCCTGGCCTACAGGTAGATTGCGGAATCCGTACAGGTCCATGTCCGGAATTCCGCTCGCCTTAACGGTTCGTGCGGCCCAGTTGCCAGGACCGACGTTGTACTGGGAGGCCGCGGACACCTGGTTTCCGCCGTAACCCACGGAGAGCGGGTTCGACGACTCCGCCCAGCCCGATGCCGAGTATCCGTTCCAGCGACGGATGGAAGACGGATCTACGACTTCCCAGCTGGTTTCGTTGTTGTCACTGAATGCCGCGGAGCCGAAACCGAAAATTGATGCGTTGTTCGGGTTCCCATTCTGCTTGGCACGGAGACCGGATGCATCGCTAGAAATATGGTGCAAGTAATACTGTCCGGCATTGTAGTTCAGGTTAAGGATTTCGCCATAGAAGTTGTCGATGTTTCCGCCACCCACACCTGAAGCCGTGTGGCGCACGGCGATTCCTGTCGGGGTCCAGTTGCAGAGGCTGGATTCGTTCTGGTAAATCTGTGCACCCGCAAATGCTCCAGCCGAAATCTTTAGGTGTCCCGCCGAGATTTCGGTCATAGGATACCAGTTGCCACCGGCCGTCCACTGTGCAGTTGCAGACAGGCCGAGCGGAGAACTGGATGAACCGTCACCGCTGATGCAGTTGTTAGCGGACACGGAGTTCAAGCCGACAGCGGAGTTGTCGATGGCCGTGATACGGTTGCCGTCATATGAGTAGGCAATTGTCTTTTGCGCGTCTATGTTGTCGCGGGCCTGTTTCATCTCGGCTGTGGAAAACGCCTGGGAAGTGGATGCTAAAACCTTGTTAATTTGTTCTGACATTCTTCAACTCCTTTATGACATCGGTCAGGTTGGCGACGTTCAGGTCGAGCTTGACGATGTTGGTGTTCAATGTGGAACAGGTGTCCCGCAGGTCGTCAACTACGGTGGAAGTGAGGGCCTGCTGGTCCCGCAGTTGCTGGATCTGGAAGCCGTGTTTCAGGACGGCATCCCTGATTTCCTGTTCGGCCTTGTCACGCACGGCAGCAGTGTCCGCACGTTCCCTGGTGAGCTTAATCTTGTCTGTAATCACCTTGACGAGGAGCGCCAGGTTTCCGAGCAGCGAGGTCGCTGCTACTATGAGTGCTGTGATTGTAGGGTCCATAGTTTCCTCCTAATACAGGTGTGCCGAACCGTTCCATATACCGGAGCAGTTACACACGGCGGACATATTAAGTGCCACAGTGGAGTCAAGACAGAGCATTGAATATGCCCCAGAATTACTAAGGCTCTTGGAAGCGGTCTGGTTTGTCTTTGCAACAGAGTTTGCTGCTGCTGCAAGATTATATGTACCGTTCTTGATCCTAAAGCTTTTCCCGCCACTTCTACCGTAGAACATGTATTCCGCAGCAGTGGTTGACTGATAGCTTACTCGCTTCGAACTGAACAACCCGCTCGCATAAGACGAGTTGGATATCTGCGTGAAGTTCCACGGGAAGTAGTAGTTTGAGTTGGTGGTCGTTATGCCTCCCCATGAACCGGCACGATCACGACGTGATCCTATATTGTTTCCAGAGGCAAAACCATACATCTTGAATAGGCCAGCGGAATTGCTTGCGCTGTCGCTGCCTACTATAAACGTACCATATGCAGTACCGGTATCCAGGTTCGACGAGAAAGCCGTAATTCGTGGAGACGGCTCCCATGTGGTAGTGGCTGTATTGGTACACCATACGAATACACCCTTGGCCGAAATCTGTTTTTGTCGGCCATTAGAGAGACGCATGTCCCTGGGTGAATCTGCATAGCCGGTAAGCAGGGAATGTGTTCCCAAATTCCTGTGATTAAACTCTAAGGCCATACCGGAAATAGTGTTTGCCGATACCACAGGATTAATACTATAAGTAACGCCGGATATGGAAGACGCCGAGAAGCCAAAGTGACTTCCGCGAGGAATCCACATAGCCCGGCCTGCTGCGGTGCTCCAAGACCCGGTATATGCCGGGGCAAAGCCGGATGCACTTACGGTTGAATAGTATTGCGTGCCGCCTTCGCCATATGAGTATTTGTAGACCATGTGTGTAGTTGCCTGTGCAGAAGCTGAGTCAGTTGCGGTAAGGACCGCTGACCCGTGGGTCTCCACGTTCGGATTACCATAAAATGCAGTGGTAACATTTGACCAGCTTTCGGAAGATACCCCACTGAAACCGCTATTGGCGAGAGCGGTTACATGGTATCTAGTATCATCACCACCTTGGAATCCATTTGCCGTGAAGTATGCAGTGGAACCAGCGGGCACCATGGCGGATGCTGAAACATTACCTGCACTTCCGTCTTCGAGGATGATTTCATTCCCACCTGGCGTAACAAAACGCATCTTCAGGTAGTCTCCGTTGGACGTTCTGAAGGGATCCAGCATCACCATCGTTTCGCCATTGTACTCCCACGCGACACTCCCGGTAGCTCCCGGGAATGTCAGGCGGTTGCCCCCGTAGGTTATGTAGTAGGAGCTGGACATTATGCCTCCGCCGTGCGGTTGATGCCGACGATCTTGTATATGGGTGCCCCTTGAGTGGTATTACCAGCAGAATATCTTGCATCGCTCCCATACGCAAATCTATGTGTTGATGCATTAAACACTAGACCATTTGTAGAGGTATAGTTAGACTGTCTGCACTGTGATGGGGAACCATCACTGGATGCACAGTAGTACACATAAGTGACGCTTAGAGGCATTGTTGAATTTATCGGTGCCGGACATTCATACATTACCGGAGTATTTGCGTAGCTGGAACCATAAAACCTTAGCCTATCGAAATGGGATGCATACTCAGACAAAGTAAATGTTGAACAAGCGTCTGTACTTACCGTACCGCTCCATAGCACAGTTTCGTCCGTGCTTGCCACGAGCACGTTGCCAACCTTCTCCAGCTTCACGCCCGGCCCAGCAGACAGTGCAAGCGCGGAGCCGCCCCAGTTGGCGGACTGGGTGCTGACCAAGTCAACAGTGCCGCTCACGTCGGCGGACAAGGCATAGGAAGTCAGGGCAGAGCTGTCGGCCTTTCCGTTCCATCTGTTTATAGAATCGATGTTGATTTCGGCAGATGCGCTAGCAGTAGCACTCATGCCAGATGCAGTGTCAGCAGTGTCCAGGTAGGCGTAGTCCGTGCTCGACATATATATGCCGCTGTTAAGGAACTGGTTGAACAGTGCGTTTTCGCCGCTGTTTTCCAAGGCACTTAGTGTAACACCATATCTTGAATATTTTGCCGTGTGGTAATAGCTACTTTCCAAATCCGCTGTATACCATGATTGCGTAGAAGTATTCCAAACACGGAACGGCAAGAAGTTCATGGAATATTCATCCATTCGGAACGTCTTTACTCCAGATTCGCCAGCAATAGCTGTACCTATGTATGTTTCGTAGGCATTGGCCAACAAAACACCACTATGTGTATATCCGGTAGAACCGTTATAATCAGTAACCATCATTCTTGGCCACTTTCCGTTGCTAGACTTGTAAGCGGACACCATAAGTGTCGGACGGTTGATATTGTTGTCCTGGAATGTAGGTGTTATGACAGCGCGTGCGCTAGTGCCAGATTTGATTACATAAGGGAACATGTCCCCTTGGGTAATGAATCCGGACGGATTGCTAGTAGAATAGTAGTCGCCGCTTACTGAGCTTACGGAGCTTTCCGCGTAGGCGGAAGCAATGGCGGATACCGTGGCGGAATCTACACCACCACCGCCAGCCAATGCAGATCCGTTGATAGAGCTGATGGCGCTGTCGGCGTCCCAGTCAAACGTAAGCGTGTCCTGCTTGCCGCTCATAATGTCCAGGTTGACACCGATGACGGAGGAACCTGCGGAGCCGTATGCCGTCATGGACGAATCCGTGACGAGTGGAAGGGAGTCCACGGAGATTTCCCGTGCAGTGTTGTCCACGTTCACCGGGTAAACGCCGGTGTAGTCGCCACCGCCACCGCCCATGCCGGCCAGGGAACTCCCGCCGATGCCGGAAATGGCCGTGCCCGAATAGTCGAGTGCGGAATACGGAATCCACGAGGTCATCGAGGAATTTACAACAAAATTACTAGATGCAGAAGAGTCAAGTTTAGCAGAAACTGCACTATTGAAAGCGTAATCGCCAGCTGTCTGGTAGTTCCCACTAGGTGCGAACGCGCCACTTGCACTTGCAGGATAATAAGCAGACAAGCTAGAATTGTAAGCATAGTCCCCCGTAGGAGCGAATCCTGCCGAGGCCGAGGCGAACGCGGACGTGTCCAGCTTAGAGATCACGGAGCTATCGACGTATCCTACCGTCGCGAGACCCGCCAAGGACTGATGTGCGGTCAAAAATCCCGAAGGATTTCCGGTCATTGGATAAAAGGCGCTCCCGTCCGCCTTATCCATTTTCCCACTGACTGCAGACGCTACGTCACCCGTGGTGGCAAGGTCATCCGGGAGCCCAGTCAGGAACAAGGACGAAGCCGTGGCATCCAGCTTGTCCCCCATCCTGGCGTCCACGTACGCCTCGGTGGCATAACTGCTCATCGCGCTCACCGGTTGATATGCGGAAAGCGAGGAGCTGTCAGCCTTAGAAGAAATCGAAGATAAATCCGCCGTCCAGGAGCTGATGGAGCTGAACGCGCTCTCCGTGTACGAGGAGGCTACCGAGGAAGCAATAGAGGACACGGTGGCACTGTCCAGGCCTCCCGCGATTGCGCTTCCGGAAATGCCGGAGATTTGTCCGTATTCGTTGTACCCGATTGCTGAGTAGTCAACCTTCGAGGACAGGTTGTAGTCGAAAGTCTCCTGCACCCACTGCTTTGTCGCGCAGGTATCCGGGACCGCGTTGATCCCGGAGTAGATGCGGTGGCACTGGACCTCTCCAGTCACCTCGCAGGTGGCCGGAATGGTCAGCTTGAAATAGACGTGGCCGTCTTCTGCCGGGATGACATCGGTGGAAAACTCGCACTGCACGGCATCATTTACCGAAGTGTCGATATCGAAATTGCGGGAATCCACAATCTCGTCATTGCAGTACATGTCCACCTTGAAGGTGTCATAGGTGATTCCCGTGCCATCCGGATCGACGTAGAACGTGTTCGTGAAGTGGTACAGCTGGTCCTTGTGTACCTTGATACCCTGGACATCAGTCTCCATGGTGCCTTCCTGGTACGCGGGTATCCAGGTGGATCCGCAGTCTTCCTCGGAGCACTTGATCCATTCGAGGAACTCGTCGGAATCGTTTGGAGCCAGGCCCAGGTCGAACTTTGTGACACCGCCGTCATCGTACTTGTCCACGGTGATGGACCCGTCGGACGAAATCACGTCATACTGGTTCCCGAGTGCGCTCCCGGCCCCACCGCCGGATGGCACCATCTTGCGGACGGTGAACTGCATCGCACCGAACGCGTCCTGCACTTCGAGACGGTAGACCTTCTTCGCGTCAACGAACAGACCGAGGGCACGCCCGTCATTGTCCAGGATGGCAGGCTGCTGCAACCTGGAACCGTTCTCGTCGTAGATTTCGGCAAGGTCGTCCGTTCCCTCGTAATACACGAAGAGACGGCCTCCCACGTTAAGGGCGCCGTTCTTCAGTTCGAACTGTTTTACTGCCGGGAATAGTCTAAGATAAGTAGTAGTTGCCATCGCTGGACCTCTTTTCACGAGGAAAAGTAGGGCCTGCTATTCGCCGCTGGGCAGCGGGTTGATGCCGTAGAACTGCGCACCCACGCCCCAGCTCCCGACATACACGCTGAACATGTCGTTCGGGAGGCTCTTGTCGGCAGCACACAGCGGGAGATATCCGGAAGCCGGATAGTCCGCGCATCCGCCACCGCTCTGGTTCGCGGAGAAGATGGCCTTCATGCGGTATGGCACGCATACGCTCCTGCGGTCCACGTGGAACACGCTGCTTCCCACGGTCGGATCGGGAATTGGCTCGAAGTTCTCGTTAGTCAGCGCAGGGAGGCAGAACACGCGGTATGCCACCTGTCCCTTCTCGAAGTTCATCTCGTTTCCTGACTGCGCATTGCCCCAGTCCGAAGCCACGGCCCATGCGCCCGGGAGGTCGGGATTGGTTGCCCCACCGTACTGTCGGGGACAGTTGCCGTCATTGCCCCTGTACTCGTAGCGTGTCGGGAAGTAGTCTATTGTACGTTCGCTCGGGTCGTTACCGGCAACAAACGATGTCATGCCACGTAGGAAACGGTATGCAAGGCCCGGACCGGCCCAGAAGGGGCAGTTGACCCCGGAGACCGTCGTGTTGAACACGTTGTCGGTTATCGCCAGGGAATCCATGCGAACCTCGAACACCTCGGTCAGGTGGTCACTGTGCCCGTTGTGGGCACCGATGTTGATGCAGGAGGAACCGTTGAAACGGTTGCCCCTGAACTCCATGCCCATGGTCCACGTCTGCCGCAGGTTCTCGAAGATAGAACACGGATACACGTAAATCGGGGTGTTCGCGATGTTGCATTCGAGGAAGATCGGGGAACTGGACGCGATTGTTCCGTTGTTCACGGAGCAGCGCCACATAACCAGCTGGTTCTGGTGGATGAGGTCGTCCTCCGTCCTTCCGACGAAATGGGTGTTGAGGTCGATGCCGGTCTCCACCCAGTTGATGGTCGCGTAGTATGTGTTGATGTCGGTGTTCAGCGAGAAGCTGGACCTGTTGTCGTTCCACTGGCCAACCTGGCAGTGTTCAATGACGGCCTGGCAATTCTTGGTTGTCAGGTTCAGATAGTTGTGTTCCAGGTACAGGTGGTTCACCACGCAGTTTTCGAGCGTGATGTCGTGGTTGAAGTGCGCGTAGTCGATCACGGCGTTCCTGACGAGCGTGAACGGCATTTCCCCGGTGATGGAGGAAACCGTGCGGTTCTGCAGGTCCAGTGCCGGGATCGAGTTCGCTGCCTGTTGCAGCACGAACACGTTCGCGTCAGCGAAATGGTCGAGCGATACCCTGTTCTCGGTGGAGCGGACGAGCTGCCTGTGCGTGACGTTTACACCGAAGTCCCAGTTGCCGTCGTTGAACCACCGGTCGGTGAAGTCGCAGTTCTTGAACACCGTGTACCAGTTAGTGGACAGGGCGTAGTCGTCTATGTTGCAGTGGTTGAACTCCAGGTTCGCGGAACCGGTCTGTGCGACAGGGGTTCCCGATATGCGGGCGTTCTGCAAGATGGCGCAGATGGTGCCGTAGTTGCCTACGTTGGTGTCCTCGAAGTAGTTGGTGCGGCTCTGGTGCAGTTCGCGTGCCTGGCACTTCCAGAAGCGCTTGACGGAGCGGAACCACGAGGATTCGGCATACTGCTGGTTGCTGAACTGGAAGTCGCCCACGTATCCCGCACGGGGAGCCACCTCGATTCCGGAGCACAGGATGAGCGCCTTGGTCATCTTGGCGTCCTGGTCGAACGAGAGGACCTTGTTCGTCGAGAAGGTGTTCTCGGAGACGTAGTTGCCCTTCAGGAAACGGGGCACCGGGGGCATGTAGATTCCATAGGTACCGACCACAGGCTGGTATGTGAGGAACGCGGACATGTTGCTTTCCCTGCCGGCCTCGATGCCGTAGTAGGTACAGGGCATTTCCCTGAGGTCGGAGAGGAGCAGCCATCGACCATTCTCGGTGGATTCGGAACCGATTATGCACCCGCCGTCCTCGGCATCGGTGCAGCGGGAGTCCCACATGTATGTACGGGGACCCGCGTAGACCACGCCGTCGTACCCGACAACGGTCACGAAGCCCAGTTCCGGGTTCGCGTGCACGAGGCCGTCAATGCCCTCCACAATGGTGTCGTTCTTGACATCGGGGACGATGAAGCCGTACTGGTAGGTCTCGATGGTGGAATATGTCCCGTCGGTCAGCTTCTCGACCTTCACGTCATAGATTGATGCCTCCATGAACACGGTCTGCGGGAAGGAACCCGCGTCGTCGAGGATTACCGGGTTCTCTGCCTCCACGAACCGGTCGCCGTCGAGCGTGTAGATGCTTGCCGGGGTGTCGCTGCCATGCAGGAAGAAGGACACCCTCCCGGATACGAGGGGGAATCCTACCATGTCGAAAAGCTGATTTTGACCGAAACTAATTTTCATCCTTCATTTCCTTGTTCTGCGTTGCGCCGGTCATCGCCTTGGTGATTTCGGCTGCCGCCTTTACCTTGGTCGTGTCGAGCTGGATAGCCTTCTGTTCCAGGTCCATCTGGGCCTTCTGCGCATCGACCATGGCCTTCTGCGCATCGCCGCCCTTGTTGAGCTGCGCCTGCAAGGCAAGCTCCTCCATGCGGTTCCTGTGCTGGATGTCAATCTTGATGAGGTCGGCCTGGATGGTTTCCTTGTTCTGCTGGTCGTTGAACTCGTAGCGCTTAATCTGTTCGGTGAGTTCCTGGATCTGCATGTCCTTCTCGCCGATGGCCTGCTTCATCTGTTCCACGGTCTCCATAGCCTGCTGTTCGACAGGGCTCGGGCCCGGATTGGTGTTGATGGAGGCGAACACGTTGGCGAGCACCGCGTTGTCCGGGTGGGTCAAGAAGATGCCGTTGACGAGCTGCATGCGCTTGTCTTCAGGAACCACGGCCATGAGCTGCATAAGTTCAGCACGGGCTGTCTGCAACTGCATTCCATCCGCGGGTCCCTGGATGACTTCCAGTGATCCACTGCGGATGTCGAGCAGCTTCAACAGTATGTCGCCACATGCCTTGAAGGAAGTTTTAAGATTTGCGTAATAATGGCGTATGGAAAGCTGTGCCTGTCTTTCAGACGAGAGCACTTCCGTCGCCGTCTTCTGCGGCGTTTCCCCAATCAGGACACCCTTGGCATCGACACCGGTGATTGTACTCATCAGGTCCAGCTGTGTTCCGATGATGCCCGCGATGTCGTCGAAGGCGACAGTGAAGTTGCCGAGGACGGGCGGCTTGTATTCGGTCTTCTGGTCCGGCGAGGATGCGTTGTAGCACAGCAGCGGGTTGCGGTTGTATTCGAAATTCCTGTATCCGTCCTGGTATCCTTCGACAGAGCGCGGGTCCGCCACGAACACGTTCTTCGGTACCTTGGCGAGACGTTCGGCCAGCTGTGTGAAGGCCGCGTTGATCATCTTCTGGATAGGCGCAGCTTTCCGTACGATACCCATCCATACCGCCGTCTCGCCGTCACCGTCACCCACGTCCCAGCTTCTCTCGCCATATACCGGCACGACCGGCACACGGTCTATCGGGAGCGTGGTAGGCTGGTCGATGAAGTCCTTGTTCAGCATGCGGTAGACTTCGCACTGGCCCTCGTTCACGCGGAAATAGGTGACGATTGCCATGGTGTCGTCCGAGAAGTTCCCAGCGGTGTTCACCGGCGCCTTCTCGTCCTTGCCAGTCACCCAGTCCTCACCATACTTTGCACGGATCCAGGCCTTGGACCTGTACTCGACAATCGCGGCCTCTACGGCATCGCTGCCATCCATGGTCACGGAATCTGGGTCGTAATAGACATTCTCCACCTTCTCAATATTGTAGAGGGCCGGGACATCGACATACTCGCCACTCTCCGGGTCCATCACGCTCTCGCTTCCGAATGCCATATATGCGAGACCGAACGCCACCGCGTTGTACAGGGCGTCCTGTGCCGCACGGGCATTGGAACCGAATTTGAGGAATGCCTCGCATGCCGCGTCGGCATACTTGTCATGGTCCCAGAACTTGTACGGATAACTTGCGTACACATTGGCGGTTGCGTTTACACTGTTGCCGACAATGTTAACGGTACGACGGACACGGCCCGGATAAAGCTTGATGTCATCGTCATCCCACTGCTTGCCGGACAGGAACGTGCGGTCTTCCTTGATGCGGTCCACCTGCGTGGTCCTCTTTGTATTTGCGCGGCTTTCAAAGTCCTTCCACGCTTCAATGGCCTTCTCAATGTCAAGCATGCTAAAAACCTCTTTTCAATGGGAAAAGTAGGGCCGGTCTAACGGCCCGACAGTGCCTTCTCCGTGAGCATCGCCCTGTACTTGTTGACAATGCCGCGCTCGTATTCGTCAAGCTGGTCGTTCGCATCCAGTCTCGGGTCGAATTTCCAGTTGAGTGCCGCACTGGTGGCACCCGGCTTCCTTGCCATGAGCTGTTCGAATTCCCTCGTGATGGAGGATTCGCTGTCTTCCGGGCGGTCATAGCGTGCCATCACTGCACCGGTGGCGGCGGGCTTCGCGATGCCCAGGAGGGCCGCCTCCGTGGCGGTCTGTCCAGCTACCTTGGGCTGCGTGAAGTTTGCCTTCCACATCTCGAAATCGGGCACGAACTTGGAATCGTACTTCACGTCGAACCTGTCACCGAGACCGCTCACCATCGGGACGGATGCCTTGCGCTGAGACGCCAGGTACTTGGACAGTTCCGGGTAGCGTGCGAGCAGGTCGGAATAGCGTTCCGGGTCGATTGCGAGCGTCTTGATTTCCTCTATCGGGGAACCGTTCTTCCACAGGTACAGGATGTTCGCGATGTCGCGCCTGTCGCTTTCGGAACCCACGTCGCGGAGAGTGAACTCCGGCATGCCCTCCTTGGGCGTGTTGGCGAACGTGAACGGTTCCGGGTTCTTCTCGAAGAAATACTTGTCGTAGTCGATGAGGCCGTTGGCACGCATCTCCTTCAAGTTCTTCCAGTAGTCGAGCTGGCGCTTCACCGCAGGTGCCTCCGAGGCACCCACGTTCTCCTTCAAGGATCCTTCCAGGTTGGCAATCATCTCGTCTACGTTCGCCGTGAACGACGCGTCACGCAGCTTTGCCGGACGTGGATTTCCGTCGATGTCGTAGGCGCCCTTCTCGAACAGTGCCTGTGCCTGGTCGAACAGGGATGCCTCCTCCTTCGGGGCGAGCGTCATGCCGTCGTCCAGGATTTCACCCATCTTGTCAATCTTCTTGCGGGTAGCGTTCGACATCGGCCTGTTATACGGATTCGGGGTCTGCAGGTCGTCGATGATTTCACGCAACTGTGCCTCGGTGGTTCCCGTCATGTCGTCGGCGAACTGCTGTCCCATTCCGAGTGCCTCGCGGCCACTGTGGCCACCGACCTTGGCTCCCCTCAATACGCCCGTCGCTCCCCTGATTGCACCTCGTATCATGCGGGGTTCGGCAATCACGTTGGACATGGCACCGAGCACTGCCTCGGACGGGTACTCGTACCACCTTGCCCCGTTCTCCGTATTGATGCCGCGGTTAACCGCGTCAAACGTACCGCCAAGGCCTCCTGCGATTGCCGGCCCCATGAGGATGTCCTTTGTACTACGGATGCCCATGGGTGCCCTTGTGGCAAGTCCGCGACCTATGCCCGCGGCACCGGCACCGTACAGCGCGTTCACGCCGATGTCGCCACCGAGGGCGCCGATGTCGCCAAGGCCCATCTGTGTGAAACCGGAGGGACCGTTACCCCTCAGTGCCTGTTCCTTCATGCGCTGCGAGGTTGTGCGGAAGAACAGGTCGTTAATCTGTTTCTGCGCCCAGTCCACGGGATGGTCGGAGAACTTGACGTTCTCATACTCGTTGACCGCGTTGCGCCTGCCCTGGGATGTTGTTTCTGCCGACAGGAACTTGAGGAAGTCTGAAAGTCCCTGGCGGTTCTCAGCCTTCTGTGCATCGGTCGCGTTGTTCGGCAGTTCCTTCATGTACCCGGCACGGACGGCAGCCTTCCTGATTTCCGAGGAGGGCATTGTCATCCAGTTCTCCTTGGAGTTCGGGTCGATAATCCTGCGGAGCATCGCCTCGGACACGTTGAACGCATCGGCAAGGCCGGATACGTTCTTTCCGTCGGCCATGGCAATACGACCGGAAGCACGACCGAGGGAATACTCGGCACGCGCCTTCAGCTGCTCGATGGATGCACCGGGGTCGGCAGTGTACTCGCTGTCCAGTGCATGGGCCAGCTCCGGGTCCTTCTTGACCAGCGGACGGATGTATTCAGCAAATTCCTTGTCGTTCATTACCATGTCCTCTTGTAGTTGGTCTGGATCCAGTAGATTTCACCGTCCGAGCCCTGCTTGCGTTCGAACTTCTTGCCGTTCTTCTCGAACTTGCCGTCAACGTCAGCAATCCTGCGCTCCTCTCCCGGCAGGTCGTCATACCCGCTCTTGCCGGCCTGCTTGGCCTTCTTCTCCCACGCGGCGTATTCCTCGCGGCTCGGGGTGTCGTAGATGATCTTCTTCAGTTCCGGGTTGTCGCGCTTCTGCTGGTCGTCGAGCGCGTCCCACATTTCCTTGGCCTTGGACTTGGCGTCGTTGGAGGTGAACTTTCCGTTGCGGAGATTGTCGATGGATTTCAGGTACTTTCCAAGGTTGTCGGCAGTGTTGTCGGTAACGTTCTGCCTCATGGTCTGCGTGGCCCTGGCGGTACGGCCCTGGGACCTCCAGGCCTCGTTTTCGCCTGCGTTCACACGTTCACGATAGTCCCAGTATTTCTCCGGGTCCGCATCGTCCTTCCAGTATGTCTTTCCGTCCTTGCCCTGGTAGGTCATGGAATCGTAGAGGGATTTCTCGCCCTCGATTGTGTACTCGGGGGAATTGTCGTCCTCGGGAGCCCTGGTGGCCGTGGTGGTCACCCTGGAACCGAGGAACGGGTTCTTCTTGACAAACGCGTCACGCTTCTCCTCTGCGGCACGGAGGTTGTCCTTCAGTTGCTTGATTGCCCTGGTGTTGCTCGGGTCGGCATAGGCGAGTTCCGTCATGGCGGTACGCACGGCACTGTCGAGCTGTGCATACTGGTATTCCGCGTCGGAGATACGGTTCGCGAGCCGCTGCTTTTCCGCAGCCAGCTTCGTCTGTTCCCACTGGTTCCTGGTCTCGATACGGCCCAGGTGCTGCTGGGCGTTGCCCATGTCGCCGATACGGGCACGGTTGGCCGCAAGGCGCAAGTCGAGCGCGTTGCCCGTGGTGGAGCCTTCGAGGGTCGCGAGCTTCTGTTTGAGCTCTGCAATCCTCGCGTTGTTCTGTGCAATTTCTTCCTGTGCTGTCATCATGACTCCTTAGCCGGCAAACGCGCCGTCGTAATTCTTGCGGTTCCACCAGGACCAGCCCGGCTTCACCTTCAGCGGTTTTCCCTTGCGCTGGTAGGGGAACACTGCATGTCCTAAACTATCACTCATTATGAGTTCCTTCGCGGCCATGGAAGCGGCGTGCGTATCCGGGAACTGCCTGAACGTGTACCACCCGGACGGGTTGTTCTTGCTCGGCTTGCCGCGCCACTTGATCTCGATGCGTGCGTCAGGGGTGATACGGATTGCATGCACTGCGTCGGAATGCACGTGCATGTCGCGCCTCGGCCTGAAATCGTCCCAGTATGCGGGAACCTTGGCCTCTTCCTTGTAGCCCTGCTTGATGGCCTCGTGGGCCTGCTTCTGCGTCATTCCAGGACGGAGGTACTTGAACAGGGTGTCGTTGTGGAACTGCATGTTCTGCATGCGGGATGCATCGGAAGCGACCGACCGGTCAAGTCCCTTGTTGTGCGTTCCGTTGGCCATCTCGGTACGGACCACGTGGTCCTTCTTCGGGTACTCGGAGGCGCCGTACTGTGACCTTATGCGCATGATGTCGGCCTCGGTGAGAACCTTGCCCGGAGCCTGGTTACGCAGTGCCTGGCCCGGTGCACCCGGAGCACCTGTCACCGCTGGCGCATTCGCGGGCACCATCCTGGATATGGCGGAAAGGACGGTTTCCGATGGGGAACCCGCCGCTGTCCTCGCGTTCGAATAGCGCCCCGGCATTCCCATGAGGGAACCGAAGAGCGCGGCTTCGAGAATATCCTGGCTGGTAAGCTGGAAGGCCATCTGCTACCTCGTGCGTCTGTAATTCGCGGCCATCATTTCGAGGATGGGTGCCGCACTCACTCCCTGGTTCTGCATGCCCTGCATGTAGGCACCGTAACCCTGCATCTGGTTCTGGGCATCGTACTGGGGCGCCATCACCTGTGCCTGCGTGGCATCCATCTGTTGTTGCTGTTGCTGCTGTTCGGAAATGGCCTGCTGTTGCAGCTCGGCATTGCGCTGTTCGAGCGCGGCAATCTCCGCCTTGATAGCGGCGATGTCGTTCATGTTACCACCGAGCATATCGGCATATTCCTGGTTGGCCTTCCGGGTCTCGTAACCACGGAGGGCGCTGCCCCAGTTGGCGGCATCCTTGCGGATGGTGTCCTGGTAGGAACGGTCACCGCCCTTGATGGTGGGGATGGACTGGCCTCGGGCCCAATTGAACGTGAAAGCCATATTACTTACCTCCGAACCAGGAAGTCAGGAACTGTGCACCGGCACCGCCAAGACCACCCATCAAGTCCCAACCCGATGTTCCCTGCTGTGCGTTCGCCGTGCCTGCAATAGCCTGCGTCTGCGCATCGAGGACACCGGTACGGTTGGCGATACCTGCGCTCAGGGCGTCTGAGAGGCCGTTGATGTACTGGTTCCGGTCGTTTGCATAGGCGTTGACACCGTACTGGTCACGGGCAACCTGTGCGTTATAGTTGTTCCAGTTGTTCTGCGAGTTCAACTGGTACTCGTTCGCAGCCTGCTGGCGTGCCTGTTGCAGCCTGTTGTAGGCCTTCTCCCATTCCTGCGAAGTCTGGGCCTGGGCAGCCGCACCGAGTCTCGAATTGTAGTCGCTGGAAAAACGGGAACCGTTGGAAGCCGCGTTGTTGTTTATGGCGTTCAGGGCCGCATCGAGCCTCTGGTTCGCGGCAGGGTCCATGTAGTTGGAAATGTCGTCGCTGAAACTGAAACCCTCGTTCTGGTAGACCGGGGAGTTCAGGAACTTCTGGAGGGCGGTGTCGTAGTTCGCGGCACCCTGCCCGTAAGTCTGGGCGACGAGGTTCTTGTACTGCTGGATATCTGCAGCGTTGGCGTCTCCGGTAGATGTTGCAAGTCCCTTGATCTGGTTGTACGCATCCTCGGCACGCTCGGCATCGGCATTGTTGCCGAGCCAGTTTCCGACTGCGCCTGCTGCGGCAAGACCGCCTGCGATAATCGCTGGCCACATAGCCTAGTCCTCCTTCCCCTTCTTGGCGGGTTCCTTCTTGCATTCCTTTTCGTCCACCTCGGCCATGTCCATCCTGTCCAGGTAGTCGGATATGGCGGAGTTGAGCGCCTTCAGGTTCACGAGAATTTCCTTCTTGTCCATGGTAATAGTTCCTTTTACACTGTGAAAAGTAGGGCCCTACTGCACCCGTTCCAGCTTGGCCGGGTCACCGAACACCTGCACCTGCAAGAGCCCGTTCTCGGTGCACACGACGGCATCGTCGCCCGGCTTTATCACGAGCGCGGTGACGTTGCCCGACTTTCCGAAGAGCATCGCCGGCACCGGTATATTGACCCTGTACGGCAGTGCCTCCGAACCCTCCGAAACGACCTTCTCGAACACGGTGAAGAACGGGGTCATCACGATGTGCCACCCGTTGTCCGTCCGTTCGTCCCAGGCGCCCGTGAGCACCGTCAGGATGTCGATGTTGGGCGATGTCTTGTTGATTACTCCCGAGTACACTAGATTACCCCCGTCGTGGCCGAAATGCGCTGCGAGCATGCGGTGAGTTCGAGCGAGGTCGGGTGGCTGTATGTCAGCTTTAACACACACAACCTGTTGTACCCTAGGGAATGGAATCGGACACGGTGGCTGTAATCACCGGTTCTTCCCATCTTGCAGGACCTCACGTGTCCCCAGGTGTTGCCGCCGTCCTTCGATACTTCCAGGAGCAAATCCGGTTGAAGGGTGTAGTCAGACCAGCATCCCACGTTGCATTCCACTGCGAGCTCGTCGAACACGAACGGACGGCCCTCGTTGACAAGTACGGAACCCTGCCTGTGACGGATCATCGGCAGTCTGTTCTGGTCGGCAAAATCTTCAAACCAATACGAATCCGTGTGCTCGTACATGCACCCGTCATTGCAGAATGCGATGAACTTGCCCTTGAACCAGGAAATGGAGGATACACGCCACCTGGTCTCGTCGCCGGTGTTGAACACGCGGGACGTACGCTGGTGCCATTCCTTGGTCTCGGTATCGTAGACCCATGTCTCCTGCAGATTCTGTAATTGGAGGACATAGAAGTTGTGGTCCGATACCGCATATGCGAAACCGAATGCGCTGTCGCCCGTTTCGCCGAGGAGCTTGTCATCAAGCCATTCTGGGGAAATCTTGGTATATGTCTGCCCGGAAACCATGAGGATTCCCTTGGCATATGATTCACCGCTTCCTAGGTAGTACAGTGTAGAACCGCATATCGCGATGGAATCGGGTGCCTGGATACCGTTCGACGCGTTGGCCGTGTAGGACTGCCTCTGCCACGTCGCGTCCTTGCCGGAACCTCTTTGCCAGATTTCGATCGTCTTGTATCCGAAAAGATACAGGCTGGCGCCTATGGCCCGGATTGCCCGGACGTTATCGGAACTTGCTTCCGAGTTAAAAAATTGCTGGACACCCATGTTATCATAGAACATGTAGTCGAATGCATCCACCTGTTCCTTCATCACCTCGTACGGGTTGTTCGGATTGTAGACGGGCTGCATCTTGCCGTCCACTTCCTGCATGACGAAAACCTCGCGGGTGTCGTTGTTGAGTGGATAGGGCACGCTGTAATAAAGGAAACCGCTCGTACGATCATTTATGACGACCGATCCCGCGACGCAGGCCACGCATGATGGGTTAATTTGTCCGCCCTCGCCAGTGACACGTTCAGGCAGCGTGATGCGCCTGAGTGCACCGCCTTCAATCAGGTTGTATGCCCACAGGTTCGACCCGTCCGCAACCAACAAATAAGGATTGATTCCTCCCGTTTCGGCGAAGCATATGCGCCCGGTCCCCGGTGCCACCTTGCCCACCTGTCTCACGTTGTCGTTCCAGTCAACCATGTAGAGGGTGGACCCGAATACGACGAACAGGTCTTCCTGCTGGTTCTGTGACCCGAGACCGACGGAGGAGACATAGGAACCGCGGCACTTCGCGGTACCGGAAATCCTGCGCATGAACTTGATGCCCGGCACGCTCGCCAGGTACTGGTTCTCGGCGTTGATTTCACGGAACATGTTGCACGACCAGGAGCTTCCCATGACTGCGGGATGCTTGCCCCTGTTCGTACCCGGAGATATGAGGTAGTTGGAAACTCTTGTCGTGGAAGCCATTAGATGTTCACCCCGTTTGCAAAGTCGTTATACGGAGAACGCCAGTCGCCGGTGATGGTGCCCATGGTGAGCATTCTCTGGCTTACGGTGTTGCGCTTGATGAGGTTCTTTGCCGTCTTCAAGTCGGTCTCGGTCTCGGCCTTCTTCTGGTCCGAGAGGTTATGGAAATTCGCAAGTCGCCAGCACAGGCCGGCAAGAAGGAGCTCGTTGTACAGGTCGGACAGGTAGATGGTGTCGTCGAGCTTGTACGTCTTCAGAGTTGAATTGTAGAAGACTACCACCTTGTCACGCGGGTTGCCGTCGAGAGTGAGGATGCCCACCAGGCGTTCGCCGTCCGCGACCGGTTCCGTGTCGGTATCGTAGGTCCACTGGCACGCGGTCACTTCCGGAGGCACCATGGACATCTGGAACAGGTTGCCGTTCTGCAACGGGACGAGCCTGTTGCCCAGGCGTCTTGCCACGCCTTCCACGGTCTGCATCGGCTCCATGTCAACCACGTTCGGGTCGGCGACTTCGCCTTCGAGCAGCTTCTTGAACTTGATGACCCTGCACGGAGGGCATTCGACAGTCTTCTGGGACATCGCCAGGAAGCCTTCCGAATTGAGCTGGGAAATGAGCCTGTTGAGCTCGGTGCAGGCCGCAAGGGCCATGTTGCCATCGACGGCCTCACCGAGTCCGGTCATGGTCAGGGACTCGTATGCCTGCTGGATTAGGGTATTGACTGCAATCATGTAAAACCTCTTTCGTATGGAAAAGTAGGGCCAGCAACAAGAAGGGCCCCATTGCTGGAGCCCTTGGTTGCAGGTTGTTGAGACTTGTCGCTTACTTCTCGATCAGGATCAAGCAAGCTTCGCGAGGTTCAAACAAGGAGGCCGCATAAGTCGAGTCGATTCGGAACATCTTGTTCAAGTTTGTCCCATCGCCATACATACGGAGCTTCAGGTTCGAACCGCCCACGCCGGCCACGACTTCGTCCTTTTCGCCAGGGAGAACATCGAACTGGTACGTGTCGTAGCAGAAACATTCCTTCGTACGGACTTCTGCGATGACGTAGTCAGTGTCGGCCTTCAGGGCGTAGGTGAGAGTGAGCGTGGAGGTACCGGAAGCAACCCATGCGTTCGGGTTGTGGCAGGCCTTGCCGTCGATGGTGATGCGGAGCGGGCTGATGTAGCCAACCGTACCGGCAGCGTTGACATCGATAACCACGATCTGCACAGGAACCGTGGTCTGGATTCCGCTGGTGTCAACCACATTCAGGCCAGCAACGTTGAACACGGCGCCCTTGTGGAGGTTGGTACCGGAAATCTGGGTCACAGTTTCGAAACCGATGGTGTTGCTGGAAGCATCGACAATCGGGGTGAGGGTGATTGCACCGGTAGCGGCAGTTGCGGAAGTGTGGATGGTCGGAAGGTCCGGGGATTCCACCCAGCCGGCAGTCGCGTACTTACCGATGGCGTTCTCGCCATAGATGTCCATGAACTTCTTGTCGGAAGTGATGAACTTGTCGGAAACGGCCTTGTCGGCGATTTCGGCCTGCACTTCCGGATCAAGGAAGCCAACGAGGGCCGGGGAAAGGGCGAGCTTGCGGAGCTTGGCGGTAGCACGGCCAAGGACACCGAAGTCGGCACCGTCGAGCGGGTTCGTGGTCTTCGGGGCAACGACGGCGGTCATGGCCTTGAAGATTTCGTGTTCCACGATCTTCTTTTCCTGTGAACGACCGAGAGTTTCGGCGAACGGGATTGCGAACTGGTCGCGGAAGGATTCCACGTCACCCATGCGTTCCCACGGACCGAGCACGTCGGAGACGTTGTCGTTGTCGAGGAACACGGAGGTCTCGATTTCATCCACCGGAGTCGGGTCAACGGTAACGCCGTTCACGACCTTCGGACGACCGGGAATGTAGAGCGTGAAAGAACGTCCATACTTCTTACCTTCGAAGTCGGACTGCTTCATCTTCGAGACGGAAGACTTGGTAAAGATTCGCTGGTCAGCCACATTGGCTGCGACCATCTTGACTTTCTTGTTGTTGGAGAAAGTGTTTGTGGGAGTGGCAACGCCACCGTAGAAGTTAGGCATGATGATTTCCTTTGTTCGCCACGCCTGTCAGGCGTTTTCTGCATGCGTGGACAAGTGAAGACCGGGCATCCTGTCCAGTCGGTTTCTGTTCCTGTTTGTCCCGTGCGTTCGGGGCTGTCTCACGCATGTCTGGTTGGCCACCAGTCGGCGAAAAGGAAAAAGGGTAGCAAGGCCTTTTGCCTCTCTACCCTAAATAGTAGGACATCGTTATTTTTAGATGTGTCTGCCCTTGCGGCAGAAGTTGATGAGGTCCTCGTCGGAGTTCCAGATGGACGGTGTTGCCGCCCCTGCGCCCCCTGCGCCCGGCTTGCCGATATGGGGCATCACGGACCTCGGCTGTTCCTGTTGCTGCTGTTGCTGCTGCACCTGTGGCGCCTTCAGTTCGCGGGCCATGTCGTGCATCTCGATGACGCACGCCATCGGGTTCCCGGCACGTCCCATGACACGCATGAACGCGGCCTTGTCCTGCAGCATGGCATTGAGGACACGCGGGCCGTCTGGATCCGTGAACACGAACTCGCGCACTGCCGGGGCCTGGTCGAGGACATCGGCGAGGCCGTTCGCGGTCGCCTTGGAAAGCTGCGCCTCGAATGCACCGCGTTCGTTCTCGTCGGTAAAGCATGCCGAGCAGTTGGACTTGAAAGTCTCGGCCTGTTCGGCAAGGCGCTGCTGCACCTTGGCCTGTTCGGCCTCGGCCTGCTTCCTGGCCTCTTCCTGCTTGCGTGCCTCCTCGTCACGGCCTGCCATGATTTCCTTGACACGCTCGTCGGTAAGGGCACGGAGGAACTCGTCGTCGGTGTCGAACATGTCCCTGGTAAGGACCTGCTTCGGCTCCTGCTTCTTCATCGAGTTCTTCAGTTCGTCAATCTGCTTCTGGAAGTTCCCGGTGAGTTCCTGGATGGAGGCCTCGTACTTCTCCTTCTGCTTGGTGAGCTGCCTCTGGAACGCATGCTGGGCCTTCTCTTCCTTTGTCAGAGTGGACAGGTCCGGCTTTGCGGGTTTCGGCGGTTCCTGCTGTTGCTGCTGGTTTTCCGCCGGCTGTTCCTGGGGTTGTCCCTGGTTCTCGACGGGCTGCTCGACAGGCTGTTCCTGGGGCTGTTCCCGGTGTTCCTCCGGTTGTTCCTGTGGCTTTTCGACAGGCTGTTCCTGGGGCTTGTCCTCGGGCTGCTCGGTCGTCTGCTGTGTTTCCTGGGGCTGTTCCTGGCTCGCCCCCGCCATCTCCTTGCGGATTTCCTCTTCGATCTGTTCGGAATATGACATGTCTATCTCCGTTTGTTAAATCTCGATTTCGCCATAGAAGTTCGCCACGATATCGGCGTCCTGGATGGGAACGTCCTCGTGTTGACGCTTCGAGCGTGAATTCTTTTTCAGTATGTCAGTGATTGCGTTCCGGCCCGCCATTGACAGGTAGCGGATGATTTCCTTGGGTTCGCGGTTCAGGTCCACGCGGTCGATGTACTTGGACACCCCGAGCACCACCTCGCTCTTGAAGTCGATGTCCTCGGCGAGTTCGTGATACAGCTTGCGTTCGCGCACCATTGAGCCTATGGACCAGGCGGCGATGGAATAGATGAACAGGCCCAGCTGTTCGTCCACCTGCGCACTGGCCGTGCCTTCGCGGCGCATTACCAGGGCCTCCTTCAATGCGCCAGCGTATTCGGTATTCTTCAAAACATCTCTAAGGTCGCTTCTCGGCATCTCTCAACTCCCTACAAGCCGTCTCGTTCATGAGGTCAAATTCCTCCCTCGTGACCCGGCCCTTGAAGAAACTATTCCAAATCATGTCCGTGTTGCACACCATCGGCCTGTGCTCGTAAATCGAGCACCGGTTGTCCTCCGACAGGTACCGGCACACACCGTCTCCCCGGTCCAGGCTGTGCTTCACCAGGCCCACCCGGCGACAGCACGGAGCATTGCATCCATCGCAGTTTATAGGCATCCATTACCCCATCATTGAAGCGTATCGTTGCTGTGTGGCCTTGTCGAATTGCTTGGTAGGGCCGTTGTTGATTGCCGGGTCATCGCCGGAGTATCTTTCCATACAAGTTAACGCGGCAGCGTCCCCGATATCAGGGGACATATGGATCAATTTTCTAAGTTCTTCCTTGTCAATAAGTTGGAGCCTTCCGCGCTTGTTCCTGAACCACGTCACGGTGCATAGCTGCTGCCTGAGGTGTGCACACACGTCGGCACCGAGGAGGTTGCCGTCCGCATCGTATATCGTCGTTTCAGGCAGGAATCCGATGTGCAAACCGTGCCTCACGTACCATGCGAGGTTGAACCAGATTTCGGCTCTGCGGTTCTCGTATTCCTTCTCGTTGCCCTCGGAGGCCCTCTCGCCGAACGCCACCTGGTTGCACGGCATGTGGTATTTCAGGATGTTGTAGACGTATTCCGACCAAGCGAGGTCCATGTTGAGCTCGCTAATCGGGGTGCGCTTGTGGAAGTCCAGGATGTACCTGACGACGGCCTCGTGGTCCAAACCGTGGAACTCCTTCATGTCGAGCACACGGTTTCCCCTGCGCACGAACCATCCGAACGCATCGCGCTCCGCAGAACCCTTGGCGAGGTCGAGGCCCGCTATGACCCTCGTGTCCGACGATGGGGCCGCATACGACGGGAACTCGTCGTCGTGGAGGAGGCAGTTGTCGGCCCCGTTTAGCATGATTTCGGCGAGGAGTTCCTGACGCCGCATTTCCGGTGTCTGGACGGACCGCTCGATGATGTTCAGCTGCTGCGGAGTCAGTGTCCAGTTGTCGTACGTGGTGGCCTTGATAATCTCCCAGTCCTCGGATCCTTCCATCTTGTGTGCGAAGCGGTGGTTCCACAGTGAGGTTGCACGGGGAGTTGTTGCGCCGAAAATGAACGGATCGACGACACCGGGGCCACGGAGGCACGGTCCCAGAATATCGAGACAGTCGAGAGGCGCCATTGCAACCTCGTCGAGCAAAAGTCCGGATATCCTGTCGAGGCCACGTCCGGTACTTTCCAGCGCCTCGTAGCTCGTCCCGTACAGTGTAAAATCCTTGTAGGTCGCACGTATCGGGTTCATGCAGAAGTTCACTACCCCTTCCAGCTTGAAATCGTGTACCCGGTTCCTCACTTCCTTCATGAGGACATCTCGCAGTGCGTCGTACTTCTGTGCTGCAATGATGAGGTTCTTGCCCTTCAGGAGGTTGATGAGTGCAATTAAGGAGAGAGTGTACGTCTTGCCACTTCCGCGGCCCATGACCGCGAATGTAAACGGATTTTTACTTTTTAGCATCCGTTTCTGGTAGGGGAGCAATTTTACGTGGAACTCTTCCAATACATTTCCTTGGCCTCTTCTTCCGTGAGGTCTTCGAGGATAAGCTTTACGGTCGCATCCTTCTTGACGTTCGCCTTGGCGTCAAGTGCAATCTTCTGCGCCTGTGCATCCGGGCTCTGGTCGTGATGAAGTCCGACGATACGGAGCGCCTTTTCTATGAGAGCCATCTGCTTGTCGTCGGACATCTGCCACGCCTTCACGATTTCGTCGCCCAGGTCGAGCTTGGTGGTCAGTGCCATGAGCATCTGGTTCCTCGCGTCCTTGCGTGCCTTCTTGGCCTTGGCTGCGCTAATCTGCATGACCTTTGCGTTTTCGTGGGTGAAGGGGCGCCCGCGCGGTTTCTTCTTTTGCGATTTCGTTGCGCTAGGTATGGGGATTTCCGGCGCGTCCGCGATGTTTTCCGGAAGTTCCTGCTCTGTACTCATTTGCCTACCCTCATTCGGTACAGTTCCTGCAGGATTGCCCGGTAGAAACCGATGACGTTGTTGGGCGCGATCCACCCGTATTCCTTCTCGAAGCCTTCCCGCCAGTCGCCCACCGGGGCCGGGCCGGGAACCTGCCTGTCGTCGAGTACGGGCGTGCCGAGCATCTCGTCGCGGTACTTTGCCTGCATCTTGTCCATGGTCTCGACGGTCATCTTCCTGGCCGGTTCCTTGAACTGCATGTCGAGTGGCGAGGCGAACTTGACAGGAACCTGCTCGTCCTTCAACGGAGTTACTACTTTCTTGGTCTTGGATGCCATAGGTGCTCCTTTGTTCACATACTTGAATAGTAGGGCAAAATCGCCCTTCCCGCCGGTAAAACTATCACATTTCGTACATTTTTCGTACAGGAGCGCGGCAGAACCCTTATTTTGCGCGTACATTCCATGATTAGCGGGTCCCTTGCTGTCCCGACCGGCACCCCAGGACCCCCGAAATCTTGCCAAAATCGCCATGTATTTTTATCATTTAAAGTACATCATTGAAAATTCGTGCGGAAATTCGTGCGAAAACCAACTACGTGCTATCAAAGAGGACACAAACGATGCACAAGATATCCTTCACGATTGTTCGCAAGAACAAGTACAAGAACGCGCCCTGGTACATCAGGCGACGCGAGACCGGCGAGAAGCCCATCGACATCAACCTCGAAACAACGGACCGGAAGGTGGCCGAGATGGAGCTCATGAGGGTGAAGCTCGCCCAGTCCGAAGGGAGCACCGATCCGCTCGGCGCCCTCTCCGTTCGCCAGAAGTGGGCCCAGGAGCCCGTTTCGAAGCCGAGCGGGGTGTTGGAGCAGTGGGAGGCCTGGATGGCCCTGGAAGGCTTCCGCCCGTCAAGCATAAGCAAATATACAAGGGCGGTGCGCATGCTACTGGACGGGAAGTCGGTGGCCGACCTCACACCGGACCTGGTCCGCAACATCATGGCCCGCACCGTGAACTTGAAGGCCAACACCAGGAGAGGGTATGCGGATTCCCTGCACAGGCTCTTCGACTACCTCAAAAGGCCGGACCTGGTGGAGTGCCTGCCCCACATCAAGACCGAGATCACCGACCGCACCGTATGGACACGCGATGAAATGGAGGAGATAATCATGTGCGTGTCCACGAAGAACGCAGCAAGAACGGAACAATACCGGCAATACTTCAAGATGATGAGCCGTATCGGTTGCCGCCAGGGCGAGTGCTACGAGCTCAGGTGGGTGGATTTGAACCCGGACACCGGCGTCATACATTTCAGGGCTGAAACGACGAAGGCCAGGAAGGAGAGGTTCTGCCCATTGCCCACCGACCTCTGGGCCGAACTGGAAGTGCGCCGTGGGCGCCCGGAGGAGTCGATGTGGCCTGACATAGGCCATGACCAGGCGACGCGCTTCCAGGCCCTCTCCTATGCAATCAGGAAGGCGGGTGTGAAGCGGGGCGGATTGCACACATTCCGGCACAGCGTGTCAACAATCCTTTACCGGCAATCCGGATGCGACATCCAGTTGGTCAGTCGCATGCTCGGGCACAGTCCGCAAATCGCGATGCAATACTATGTCCATGGACAGAGTGTCGAGGACATGCGCAAGCTGGTGGATCCGTAGTGCTGAAAATTTCCTGGGGCAATTCCTATAAAAGTATAAATATCTAAAGTATATAATTTTTTCTTTTTTTTCCCTAATATAAGATATAGTCTACAATAACTACATAACTACAAGATATTGAAATTGGCTGTTTTTATATCAAAAACGCCAATTTTTTGTAGTCAAAAGCATGACTACAAAATTGACTACATGACTACAAAGGTGTAGTCGTTGTAGTTGACTACAAATTGACTACAACTACAAAATTGACTACACCCCAATTTTCGCATGTTTGACTACATTGACTACATTGACTACAACGACTACATTGACTACATTGTAAATTCTCGTTAACATTACAATTTTTTTATCCGAAGGTATTGCTGAAGCATTTTCCTTTTGTTATGTTTGAAATACGACCCGATGAGGTCAAGCCTGAGCATGAGGGCTCGTCACCCCTTCACAATTCGACGGCATGCCGGGCCGCGCCTGTGAGCGCTTCAAAAAATTTTCCAAGACTTATAAACAGTAGATGCGACGGGATTCTCCCTTCACGGTTCCCGTTCCATTGGAAGACTTTATAGGTCAGTATGACCGACGGGTCCGCAGGGTGAAGGCTGCGGGCCCGTTCCTTTTAAGGGGATTTTTATGAAAAAGACATGGTTTGGCGAACAGGGCGACAGGGAATTCAACTTCATGGAGTACCTGCACAGCAGCCATTTCGCCCAGGACTTCCTTCCGGTGAGGACCGGCGAGGACGAATTCGAATGGACTGAAATGACTGCACAGCGCGGATGGGAGATCGAATTCCTTAACGGCATACCGTTACATGTTAAGTCTATAAAAAGGCGCACCGGCACCGCGGATGAGTTTGCCCGGTTCCTCGGAAAGGCGTTTGACGGTGTAGACGCCAGGGATATAGTTTACTTCCTGCAATGCCTTCCGGTTGTGGATAGGAGATAGTCATGGACCAGGAACAGATATTGAAGGTCAGGGAAGCGCTCGGTAAGCAGGGTATAACGTTCAAGGCAGACGGTACCGGGCTCAAACAGAAGGATATCAGCACGGCAAGCGTGGTGGCGAGCACCATGGGCATCGATCTCAACGAATATATAGATGCCGAGAAGAAGCTCAGGGCGACCGCACAGGTATCCGCGGACGTTCCCGCATTCATCCCGAGCTGCTATTCCAGGAAACAGTTTGTCCATCCTATTCTCGATGACGCACAGCTGTGGGGGACAGGCGACCGCACATGGTTCGGGACGCGGTTCATGTTCGCACGCGACAGGCTCGACGGAGCCCCGGTAATGTTCATCAAGATGACAGCCACCAAGTATTCTGCGGTACCGCTCATGAGCTCCAAGTCCCAGATGAGGGCCGTCATCTCTTCCATCCTTTCGAACAGCGAGCCGAGTCACTCGGGATACCAGAACCTGCTCGACGAACTCACGAACGGTATCGACAAGTCGTTCGCGTACGTGCTCGCCAGGTTCAAGGCCAAGGAATTGAAGACAGCGGACGACCTGGCGCGTGAACTGCTGCAATGGATACCGTCCTCCATGATAAGGACTTACCCCATCCAGATGACAGTCAAGGCGACCGCGGTCGGCGAAAGCACTTACAGTGTTCCCGAGAAGGCGTACTTCGCCAAGGACGGGGTTAAAGTCGATGCGGTGACACACCTCGTCGAACACTTCGACATGCTCGCGGGGATCAAGGAACTGTGTCTTCCCGGTCTTCCCGAAATCTACTCGAACGATTCCACCATCCCCGCACTTCACTGCCTCAACCTTGACGACATTGCGGTACAGGGGCCTCACCCGACATGGGACGAATACTTCGCAAGGTTCAGGCCGGAGGAGGCACAGGTCATCCGGGCGTTCATCTGGTCGATTTTCGATGCCACCAACAACAGCAGACAGCTCCTCTACATCGAGGACCGTGACGGTTTCTCCGCTAAGTCCGTGTTCATGCGGGTGCTCACCAAGAACCTGGGCAACGGTCTTGTCGCGGCAATCCAGAAGGACTCGCTCTCGAACCAGTTCGGCCTCGCGAAACTGTGGGACAAGCGTCTCGTGTACATCGGCGACAATAAGAACCCGAACCTCATCCGTTCCGAAAAGATGCACATGCTTCTCGGTGGTGACCTTGCCGATATCGAACAGAAGGGCAAGGAATCTTTCACCGCAAAGTTGAACGCCAAGGTTATCGCCTCCGGCAACATCAGCCTGGACATCGACCCGCATGCCCGTCACGAACGCACCCGCATTATCGTGGTGAAGCCGCATGTGACCGACGAGCTCATGAAGAAATTCGTGCAGCTCGACGAGAACGGAAACATCGTGCGCGACCGTGAAGGCGAGCCGCAGTTCCTCGGTGACAATTCATTCGAGCCCAGACTGGACGCAGAGTTCAAGGCAATGATGTGGGATGCACGCGAGGACTACAAGAGACTGTGCCCCACAGGTTCTTCCATCGTTCTACCGGATTTCATGATTGAGGACCTCTACAATATGTCTTCCAGTGAACTCGATGCCGTGGATGAAATCGTGGAACGCTACTTCGTCATAGGAGAAAAGGAATATACCCATCCGGGCGATCTCCGCCGCGAGTTCAACAAGGCGTGCGATGCGCTCGATGCCGATGTCAAGTTCGACGACTTCCTTGTCCATATCGCGAAGAAGTACAAGGTATCCAAGAAATCCTACCGCCCGGCAAACTGCGCCAAGGTATATGTCGGCATCGGCATCAACAGCATGGGCATCAAGGAAGTCGAGACGGATGCCGCGGACCCGATGAAACCGAACTTCAACGGATTGGTATAGTCATGAATTTCCTGTTGAAACAGAACCAGTTCTGCAAGCACATGGTACCCTGCTCCATCACGAGCGAGGACTGGATACGGATGTTGAAGCAGCCCCCTGTCTTCTCCGACAAGGGAAAGGCGCCACTGGCCATCTACGGAACCATGGCGCCCCATCCGGAACCGGTAGAGGTGCGTGGGACTATGCGCCCCAGGTGTACCGGGGAAAACGTGGAAAGCATCTATGCTTTGCAGCTCGACTATGACAACGGGTTCTCCATCCGCGAGTTCTGCGAGACATACTGGAAGTTCCGTTTCACCCTCTATACTTCATATTCCTATGGGTTCAAGGAAGGTGACCGGTTCCGCGTGATCATGCCCCTGGCAAGTCCCATGCCGTGCTACCTGCTGAACAACAAGCGTGTCCGCAGCAACCTCATGTGGCATTTCCCCAACGTGGACGAGTCATGTACCGTGCGTGGGCACTGGCAAATTCTTCCGTGCATCCGCGCCAAGGGCTCCCCATACCTGTTCACACAGAACAAGGTTGGACTCATGTGGGGTGGAGATGATTACTGGAACGACTATGCGCGATGGGTGAAGGAAGACGAGGCCGAGTTTACCCGGCGCCGTGAGGAGGCCAAGGCGAACCCGAAGGAAGTCAATGTCGAGGAACTCTTGCAGAAGATGCAGGAGGAACTTGAACAGATACCGGTCGGGCAGGGACAGCGCCATTCAGCGGCAAAGCGCATACTGACGAAGTATGCGCACCTGGGACTGATCGACGTTCTCTGCACTGTACCTTGTCCGTGGCCCGACAAGAAGTGGGAACGGGAATGGGCGAACCTGGTATCATGGGTCGAGGAGAATGTAAAGATTATTTAACAATTTATTTTATCAAGTTGGTTGCCATTCGCATTTTACAATGCTACATTCGTAAATGCAAGCAAGATGATAGCAAGCAAATCCAGCAAATACAAGGCGTAGAAAAGCAATCTGTACGAATTTTTAACAAGACGAGAAACAAGACAAAAACAAAAGGAGTTTATTATGTCGATGTTTACTGCCCCCGAAGTTTCTGCAAGTGGAGACTTCACCCCACTGGAAGATGGTTGCTACGAGGCCATCGTAGTCGGTCTCCGTGGTTTCACCGGTACCAAGTACCAGAGCGACGAGCCTGAGGACAAGATGCAATTTGTCTTCCAGGTACAGGATGGAGACGGCGTTCTCCACTACTTGACCACCAAGCCGCTCACCAATGTCCTCAACGACAAGAGCAATCTGTTCAAGGTGCTCAATGGCATCACCGGATATGGTTTGGATAAATTCCCTGTCGGCTTCATGTACACTCAACTCGTGAACAGCGAGAAGCCTGTAAAGTGTCAGCTGACTGTGAAGACCGCCCAGTCCAAGAAGGACCCGAACAAGGTATTCAATGAAATCGACAGCTACCTGAAAGCAAAGAAGGGTCAGAAGACCGCGTTTGTTCCTGACGACAAGGCTCCTGCCTGGTTGAACCAGAACTGCAAGGAAGTCTTCTGGATCAACGGTCTGAGCTTCCTGCCTCCGCAGGAGAAGACCCAGAATGCCAAGGCTGCCATCCCGGAAGCTCCGGCGACACAGCTCGGGAATTCTTCCGCCTTCTTCGGTCAGCCGCAGAACCCGACGAACCCGCAGTTCGCCCCGGTCCAGCAACCGAGCCCCTATGTGGCCCCAATGACCAAGGCACAGCAGGTTGCCGAACGTCAGGCCCAGCCCGGCCAGTACGTGCCGCCCGCGGCCCCGGCTCCGCAGCCCGTGTTCGGCCAGGCACCGGTTGCGGACGATGACGGAAATGACCTCCCGTTCTGAACAAACTAACAAAAGCCCGGCCCCACCCTGTTCTGCATAATTGGGTAAATTCTGTATAGGGGCCGGGCAACCATTAGTGGCCCAGTGTATGGCTTGTACCGAGGCTTTTCGACATGCACTGGGTCACAAAAATTCTAGTTCGCCCCGTCCGCCTCTCTATCCTACTGCTTTCTGATCCAGGGCGGGCGGGGCCTCTCTTAGGAGGCGTGGATGCCCCTTGTGTGCTTTAATCCTAATACTTTCAAGGGCGAGCCGGTGGATTGCTCACCGGCCGCACGGCGCCGCGCTGAATTTAACTACAAATTAAACAACCTACAAAAGATGGGACTCAGCAATGAAGAAATTGCCTCTGTGTGTCACCGCGATTATTTTCACGCACTTTGCGATGAAAATCGCTCGAAAACTAAAACATCCTGAAAAACTCACAAAAGAAGAAACTTATAGAGCCATGTGCGATGCCCGTAAGCAATGGCTTCAGGAACATCAGCCGAAGCGCCCGGTCGCCAAAGTTGACGCACGCCTGATGAGGAGCGACCCGAGTGCCGCACTTGCATCCATCGGGACCGTTGCCGACCTTGAAGCTGCTCTGCGCCCATACCGGTCGCCTGACCAGGCAGACGCGATGGCTATGGCCATAGGGAGCTGCAATGGATAGGAAGCCCGTCAAGATCGACTGGGGGAACTTGCGCCACGACGAGGAGCTGGACAAGCTCCTTGAGCCTACCCACCCCATCGGCAAGGAGTTCGCCCGGAATGCCGAGAAGCAAATCTTCTCGTTCATGCTGGAATGGAAAGTCTGGAAAATCTACATCTGGGACGATTTCCATTCGGAGGGCAGCAATGCCAGATGGGACTGGTGCTTCGCACCCATCAAGCCCGAGAACAAGGCGTGTAGAGAGCACAACTTTGCGAACCTTATTGCAATGGACGACTGGCATTTTGACCGCCTCGTGCGCCGGCTTCCGAAAAGTCCGAATGAGGACATCGTGAGGGCATGGCGCGAAGAGATGAGAAAGGACCCTCTCGTCATTCAGGCGGCAAAGGCGGAGGCGCCACCGATGGATTGGAGCGATTGTGAATACGACCCTGATTTAATCAAAAAGGAACTGCTATGACACAAGACCAGAAGACTGAACTCGAATATCTCATCGACCTCCTGCGCGAGGCCTCAAAGTGGAACGTAGACCAGGGGGACGATGCGCTTAGACTCGAAGTGGACCTACGCATTAACAACATCCTGAATAGCGTGGAAGTCGAAGACGAAACCAAGGTGCCTGCTGAACCGGACAACCTACCCACGGAAGACGAGGCCCTTACGGGTGACGAGCACCTGGCCTCTGTAGAAAAGGTAAGCGAAGCCCGCAGCAAGTGGGAGCGGGACAAGGTGCGCGTATATATCGACGGCAAACACGTATGGAAACCCCGTGCAGAGTGCGTGAAGCAGCCACGTGATAACAGCAAGGGTGGGGCACCTTGGAAATGGGTGTGGAATAATCCTAATTCGCCAACAGTTGAGGAAAATTTGCCAACTAAGGACGAGCAGGTCGAGGCCATGTGGGCGGAGCATGAACGATCTTGATGACCCCATTCTCGACGCGCTCCGCAAGCGCATAGACGATATCGCGGAAATGTGCCATGCGCATATAAAGTCGTGGGAGCCTGATTCGTGGATCAGGTCCGTTCGGCTTTTCAATGAACTTGCGAAGCCATATATTGACGCGATGTGCGAATACGTTGCCACGCGGCCTAAGTTCGCCTTCCCGGTTGCATGGTGCAACTCTGTGGAGGACCTGGTGCCGGTGGGAGAAACGGAGAATTACTTGAATTGACGCGCGGCCCCCGGTGCATAAGGTTATTTAGCTGCAGATACATGGGCTCGAAACCCATGGCACCGGGGGCAATTTTTAAATCATTCCGTTACTGACAATTTTCAAGGTGCAGTCATGACGAGCAATCTCGGTGACTGCACTTTCTGCTTTACGGGAATCCGTGATGGTGTCGTTCACCCGACCAAAGCCAACGAGCAAACATCCCCGCGAGTCCTTGGCCGTGTTGCCGGCATGGATGCGAAACCCACGCTGCATCTTTACCTTGTCATTGAAAATGAGGGGCAATTCGCGACCGAAGGTTGGTGACTTGCTTACATTCAGCCTGTAGTCCCCATATGGCAACAAGTATTTCTTGTTTTCCAAAGTGTCGCAAATTTTTTGCCCACCAACCAGGAGAGACCCGAGCACTGCATCCCCGATTATGTTGTCTCGTATTAAAATCATTTCTACTTTCCTCCGTTCGCCTATCGCCTGCCGGCACCCCAGCAGATAGGCCATGCTGTTCTTGTTAACTTGTATGTTGTTCTCCATGCAGCTTTCACAGTAGTCCCAGAATTCCGTAACACGCTCATGATTTATGTGATGCATGTTGTCCGGAGTTCGCATCCACACCTGGAGCGAGGCCCTGGCGTTCTTGGCCTCGGACTCGTCTGCGACATATCGCAGCACCCTGGCATGGTCCAGGATGTAGGCACGTTTTTCATCGGCGTGCCGGTCATATGAGCTCATTGCGGGTTTCACGTATTTTTCAAGATACGTGTTTACTGTTCGGTAGAATACGCTATACACAGCTGCGCGAACATTTAAATAGAAGCTGTATTTTCTATTATAGCGTTTGTCCTTCAACATCCGCATGAAGCACCTGACAGCGGCCATATCTACCTCGGCGATAACTTCTGACCACTCCTGATAAGTGAGTGTAAGCCCGTGGGAAGCGGCCTTGTTACGATAGACTATCGTGTTCGTGTGCACACAGGACCAGAGGTTCTCCCAGGCGGTCTTGTTGGGGTCTAGGAGCCACATATGCGCTTGACCTCCTGTATGCATAGGTCATCCTCGTACTCATGCAATGCCGCATAGTTCTTGGATTCGAACTCTGCCCTGTCAGCCGGGTCATATAAGTCGTAGCAGAGCGCGATGTAGAACATGGAATTGTCTTCCAGGTAGTTGGTCGCTTTGATTGCCTGCTCCCTACCGTCGCACTGGCCCACGAAAATGAATTCCTCTTTGGAGGAGTGCATGCCAACAATGGCATACCGCCCAGGAGTCTTTCCGGGTGTCAGGCGCCCCTTGACGTTGAGGAGCCAGTGGCCAATTATGATGCCGTAGAGTATGGGAGTCAGGTACTTCATATTAAATCAGGTCGAAGGCAATCTGGTTTGCTCCCGAGTTGCCCCAGGTGTCAACGTAGCGGCCCATGCAGAGGTCGGATTCCATGATGCGACCGTCCTTCACGAGGAAGTCCCAACCCTGCGCGACAAGCTTGTTGTATGTATCCCTGTCCTTCAACTGGCGGAGCTTCTCGTCAAGCTGTTCCACCGTGAAGCCCTGGGGCACGCGGCAGATTTCCGGAGTGTCCTTGTAGGGGCTGTCGGCGAAGTCGGAACCGAGGAAAGCGGAGGAGCACACCGCGGCCTCGACATAGCGCAGGTCGGAACGACAGCGGTTGATTTCGTTGGGCACGAGCGGAGCGATTACAAGGTCCGGTTTCAGGCGGCACACGAGGGACGCGAAGCGATTGGGTGTTACCCATGGAATCGATCGCACCTTGTCCTGGATTTCGTTCCATATAAACGACGGGTTGCCCATCTGGGTGAGCTGGATATCGCCTTCCTTCACGTGCTTGATCACCCATTCCTTCCATTCAGCCGATGCGTAGTCGCCGAGCTGTTCCGGGACATCGTTGCCCTTCTCGTCCTTGTGGGCGGGAACCGCGTGCTGCGGACATGCAGTGAGGACAAGGTGCAGTTTCGTCAGGTCCTTTTCCAATGGCGCACGGCGTTCCAGGTTCCACATGGAACGGGCGACTGCATTGGGAATAACGGTGACATTCTCCACCCCGTGCCTCCGGAACTTGTCCGCGAGGTACTGCTTGGAGACCGTCACCACGTCACACAGCTTCAATGCCTCGATGGTGGACTGGTTGTGCTTTTCGTCCCAGGACTTGGTGTTGATGGCGTCGAAGTCGGAATCGCCGTCGCGCACGGAATCCTTGTCGTTGAAGCAGTTGTCGTCGAAGTCGTTGATGATGCGGAAGTTGAACTTGGACTGTGCGGCCTTCAACTGTTTCAGCATTTCAAGCCCCTGCCATCCCGCACAGGATTTCAGGACGATTGCACGTGTGGCGTTGAGAATTCCCGGTTCCATGAGCGGGGCTGGAACTTCGATACAATGTAGCCCGATGCCCTCGAACCAGTTAAGGCAGAAGGCTGGCATGGATGCGCGGTAGAAACGGCATCCGGATCCACCGGATGTGACTACCTGGACGAATGGTTTCTGTGGGTTAAGGTCGGCTTTCATTTTCATCTCCTAAAAGTTTCTCACCGCATTCCGGACAAAATTTGAATGAAAAAAATCCGGGTTCTTCTGACGATGGGACGTAAGCATTGGCACCAAGCTGCTTCATCTTCTCGACATCCTCCGCAAGTACCTCTAAGGTGTTTTTGTCAAGAACCTCAAACGGGTCCTGTCCTTCATATATAGTACCTCTCATATATGCTTTATACACAGCATTTGGACCAAAGTAAATTGCTTCGGGTCCATATATGCCCGTAGCTTTTCCGATCAATGGCGCGTTACCAGAACATACTTGACACATAATTACCCCTTAAACTCCGATTGTTTAATGACCGGGAAATCGACGTGCGGCTTCCAGTATTCCAGGAACTTCTTCTGGAATTCGGAGAATTCCTTCTGGTCGAAGCCTCCCTGTGAATCGTGCTGCACCCTGATGTCCACGATGCCCACGTTGCGCCCCTGTTGCAGGGCCTGGAAGCAGGCGTCGGAATCGTACCCGAAGCGCCAGTGGAAGTCATGCACCTCGTAGGAATCGACGAACTTCTTGTCGAACACGAGGAAGCAGCCATCCACACTCACCATGTCGGTGCGATACCCGGGACCGTCAAGCATAGGATAGGCGCCCCCCTTCCCGTCGCCCTGCATTATGGCCCCCGCTGTCACCACACCGCGCTGGTGCATCCACCAGGCGCACGTGGCGCTCATGTACATGGTGCCGATTACGCCGGCGACAGCGACATCGTCGAGGCGCATCCGGTGACAGTTGGGCTCCACGAGCTCGGGGGTGAGAATCCTGGTGTCCTGGTGGCGATAGATGGCGTAGTCGAAGTCGTATTCCTTCAACGCGGCAATCTTCTGCGCCAGGGTCTCCCTGCCGGGCTTGTTCTCGATATAGACGACCCCTTCCTGAGGTTTCTCGGGGGCCATGATTACTGGTACGAATTCCATTATCTTCATACTGGCATTCCTGTTGTAAATTCGTTCGGGCAGGCGGTTTCACAGCTGCACGGTGATGCCGTCTCGCTGTATCTGCGGACCCCCTGGTGGAAGTAGAAGTTGTTGCGCCGGGAGCGCTCTTCCTCCTGCCTCTGTTCTTCCTCCCTGTATGCCTGGCTTGCCACCTGGCACGCCAGCAATGCCGCTGCGATTCCACCGCCTACCATAGTTTATACCTCTCTGCCATGAAACTATATCAAAGAAGGCGCCCCGTAGGGCGCCAGTCCACCGGAGGAAACCGGGGCGATGCAAGTCTATGATGATTAAGGTACTACGCCGGATGCAGACCAATTTCCGCTGTAATTCCACACGGCTGTCGTTGCTGTATGGGAGAACTGTCTCCATGCATATAGCGTGTATGGTGCCCAGTTTCCTGATGGGTCGTATGTCGTCGCACCTGTTGATGATATGTGGTTGTTTGCCGTAATGACTGGTCCATTAGCACGCCCACTGTTAGCGAAATAGGTCGCCGATGTCGCAGAAGCCGCATTCCAGAATGCACTCTTTGCATCGCCCATTCCAAGGAAACCATATCCAGTGACGGAACCCTGGTTAACGGCATTGGTGCTGCTGAATGCACCCGAGAAGTGCCACTTCATGCTCCTGTAATCAGGGTCAAGCGAGTAGTTCGAGCTGTTCCAATATGGATTGCAGAATGTAAGACCGTTTGAGAATCTACCGTTCAGTTTCGACATCCAGAAGTGCTTGAATGCCGTTGCATTATAAATGTTGCGCAAGCCAGTGTTACTGGAAATATAACAAGCTCCCGTACCGTTGTCCGTAACGGCTTGGCAGAACGCTTGCCCCCTGACGTTAGTGATGTAATATGGATATAATCCGGCTGAATATCTGGCGGTGGCTGTACGATTATATGATGTAAACCTGTAAACCTTCAAGCCATGCACAACATTAGAAAAATCAATGTTGTCGGAAGCCGTTCCTTTCATACCAGCAAACATGCCAACGCCACCGGTGACTGCACTGTTTGCACCAAGACCCATCTTAGTAATGAGTGATGTAACGGGTAGGTTCGGTAGTGTACTTGACACGAAACCGTGATATCTGGATGCACTTATCTGTACATCCACAATCGATCCTTGCGGTATGTTTGCGGTCTGTGTTCCCGTCCCCATTGGTAGAGACGTTATAGTCTCTCCACCGGTAGTCGTCACCAGTGCACCGAACTTATAGTCGGGGTCGTTAAACCCAAGTGTTATTTTTACATTGGGTCTCTGCCCCGTACTGTCAACCGCCTCCATGAAAGCTACCCCGTTCCAGAGGTAGTTTCCGAGCGTATTAGTGAGAGTTCCACCAGTCATGCTACACCGCCGCGATAATGGTTCTCTTGTTTGCAGTATCGTTCGTGAGGGAGATACCGTTGCCGGCACTGAGCGTGTACTTGTTGGCGGTCATCGCGGTCACGATTGCGGATATCGAGGAGAGCGTAGACGACAGTGTCGCAATCTGTGAACTCCATCCGGACACTGCGCTCTTGTAAACGAAATCGGAACTCCATGAAGAAATTGCACTCTTGTCTACCTTCGCGGATACGGTGTTCCACGTTGCGCTCTGGGCGCTAATGGCGCTCTTGGGAACCATCGCGGACACGGTGTTCCACGTGGCGCTACGTCCACTGATCTCGCTCTTGTCTACCTTGCCCGTCACCGTGTTCCACACAGCGCTCTGCGAGCTGATGGCGCTCTTTGGAACGTATCCCGCCAACGACTGATGAGCCGTCAGGAATCCGCTCGGATTCCCTGTCATAGGATACCACGTCGAAGACGCGCTGGCCTTCAAGTACCCGCTCAGGGAACTATTAAACGCATAATCGCCAGTAGGTGCAAAGTTAGAGGATGCAGAAGCATCGAGCTTAGAAGATAGCGAACTCTGGTAAGCATAATTACCCGTAGGTTGGAAGTTGGAACTTGCGGTCTTGTCGAGCTTGTCATTTGCATAGGAAGATGCGATTGCAGATACGTCGGCCGGTGTTACACCACCACCTCCCTGCGTGTCGATGATTGCAGAGCCGTTGATCGAGGAAATGTACTCGCCCGAGTACCCGAACGTCAGCGCGTCCTGCTTCGAGCTGATAGACGACAGGTCGGCCGTCCACGAGGAAATCGAGGACACTGTCTGGTATGCGGTCATGCCGCTGATGGGCATGCACTGGCTGGTGTCACCACCGCCCCCGCCCTGGCCACCGATGGCCGAACCGGAAATGGCCGTGATTGTCTGTCCGGAATATTCCAGGGCGCTCCACGGGATGCGCGAGGAAGCGGCGCTTTCCGCATAGGCGGAAGCGATGGAAGACATGACAGGGGTTGCCCCGGTGCCGAGAAGGATATTACCTACGAGAGCCATTAAAACCTCCCACGCCAGTCATTCTTGTCGAAGAAGAACCAGCCGATTAAAACTATTGCGATACAGAAGATGAGCGTCCCGAGCATCACGCCTCCTTGATCACCATGTTCACGGTGAACCCGACCGTAGTGTCCCCGGTCGTCACTACCTGCAACTGTGGAGTGTATCCAGTTTCAGCAGTTCCACCCTTCGCCACGGTCGTGATGTTCGTAAGCGGCCACGTCCTGAACCCGCCTCCCGCCGTCGTGCCACCGCCCGTGACCGAGAGCCATGCGTCTTTTGACGTGGTCATATTCACATAGCTACAATGGTCGAAGCGTCCCTGCACGTTGATGAACGCGGTTGCATTCTTCGGAATATTCAGGAGGTCGTATGTGTTCGATGTCGCCTGGAAGCTGGACTCCCATCGGGTCTCAGGTTTCAGGTCGATCCACGCGCCGTTACCGTTGACGCCGAACGGGCCCTGGCCTACAGGTAGATTGCGGAATCCGTACAGGTCCATGTCCGGAATTCCGCTCGCCTTAACGGTTCGTGCGGCCCAGTTGCCAGGACCGACGTTGTACTGGGAGGCCGCGGACACCTGGTTTCCGCCGTAACCCACGGAGAGCGGGTTCGACGACTCCGCCCAGCCCGATGCCGAGTATCCGTTCCAGCGACGGATGGAAGACGGATCTACGACTTCCCAGCTGGTTTCGTTGTTGTCACTGAATGCCGCGGAGCCGAAACCGAAAATTGATGCGTTGTTCGGGTTCCCATTCTGCTTGGCACGGAGACCGGATGCATCGCTAGAAATATGGTGCAAGTAATACTGTCCGGCATTGTAGTTCAGGTTAAGGATTTCGCCATAGAAGTTGTCGATGTTTCCGCCACCCACACCTGAAGCCGTGTGGCGCACGGCGATTCCTGTCGGGGTCCAGTTGCAGAGGCTGGATTCGTTCTGGTAAATCTGTGCACCCGCAAATGCTCCAGCCGAAATCTTTAGGTGTCCCGCCGAGATTTCGGTCATAGGATACCAGTTGCCACCGGCCGTCCACTGTGCAGTTGCAGACAGGCCGAGCGGAGAACTGGATGAACCGTCACCGCTGATGCAGTTGTTAGCGGACACGGAGTTCAAGCCGACAGCGGAGTTGTCGATGGCCGTGATACGGTTGCCGTCATATGAGTAGGCAATTGTCTTTTGCGCGTCTATGTTGTCGCGGGCCTGTTTCATCTCGGCTGTGGAAAACGCCTGGGAAGTGGATGCTAAAACCTTGTTAATTTGTTCTGACATTCTTCAACTCCTTTATGACATCGGTCAGGTTGGCGACGTTCAGGTCGAGCTTGACGATGTTGGTGTTCAATGTGGAACAGGTGTCCCGCAGGTCGTCAACTACGGTGGAAGTGAGGGCCTGCTGGTCCCGCAGTTGCTGGATCTGGAAGCCGTGTTTCAGGACGGCATCCCTGATTTCCTGTTCGGCCTTGTCACGCACGGCAGCAGTGTCCGCACGTTCCCTGGTGAGCTTAATCTTGTCTGTAATCACCTTGACGAGGAGCGCCAGGTTTCCGAGCAGCGAGGTCGCTGCTACTATGAGTGCTGTGATTGTAGGGTCCATAGTTTCCTCCTAATACAGGTGTGCCGAACCGTTCCATATACCGGAGCAGTTACACACGGCGGACATATTAAGTGCCACAGTGGAGTCAAGACAGAGCATTGAATATGCCCCAGAATTACTAAGGCTCTTGGAAGCGGTCTGGTTTGTCTTTGCAACAGAGTTTGCTGCTGCTGCAAGATTATATGTACCGTTCTTGATCCTAAAGCTTTTCCCGCCACTTCTACCGTAGAACATGTATTCCGCAGCAGTGGTTGACTGATAGCTTACTCGCTTCGAACTGAACAACCCGCTCGCATAAGACGAGTTGGATATCTGCGTGAAGTTCCACGGGAAGTAGTAGTTTGAGTTGGTGGTCGTTATGCCTCCCCATGAACCGGCACGATCACGACGTGATCCTATATTGTTTCCAGAGGCAAAACCATACATCTTGAATAGGCCAGCGGAATTGCTTGCGCTGTCGCTGCCTACTATAAACGTACCATATGCAGTACCGGTATCCAGGTTCGACGAGAAAGCCGTAATTCGTGGAGACGGCTCCCATGTGGTAGTGGCTGTATTGGTACACCATACGAATACACCCTTGGCCGAAATCTGTTTTTGTCGGCCATTAGAGAGACGCATGTCCCTGGGTGAATCTGCATAGCCGGTAAGCAGGGAATGTGTTCCCAAATTCCTGTGATTAAACTCTAAGGCCATACCGGAAATAGTGTTTGCCGATACCACAGGATTAATACTATAAGTAACGCCGGATATGGAAGACGCCGAGAAGCCAAAGTGACTTCCGCGAGGAATCCACATAGCCCGGCCTGCTGCGGTGCTCCAAGACCCGGTATATGCCGGGGCAAAGCCGGATGCACTTACGGTTGAATAGTATTGCGTGCCGCCTTCGCCATATGAGTATTTGTAGACCATGTGTGTAGTTGCCTGTGCAGAAGCTGAGTCAGTTGCGGTAAGGACCGCTGACCCGTGGGTCTCCACGTTCGGATTACCATAAAATGCAGTGGTAACATTTGACCAGCTTTCGGAAGATACCCCACTGAAACCGCTATTGGCGAGAGCGGTTACATGGTATCTAGTATCATCACCACCTTGGAATCCATTTGCCGTGAAGTATGCAGTGGAACCAGCGGGCACCATGGCGGATGCTGAAACATTACCTGCACTTCCGTCTTCGAGGATGATTTCATTCCCACCTGGCGTAACAAAACGCATCTTCAGGTAGTCTCCGTTGGACGTTCTGAAGGGATCCAGCATCACCATCGTTTCGCCATTGTACTCCCACGCGACACTCCCGGTAGCTCCCGGGAATGTCAGGCGGTTGCCCCCGTAGGTTATGTAGTAGGAGCTGGACATTATGCCTCCGCCGTGCGGTTGATGCCGACGATCTTGTATATGGGTGCCCCTTGAGTGGTATTACCAGCAGAATATCTTGCATCGCTCCCATACGCAAATCTATGTGTTGATGCATTAAACACTAGACCATTTGTAGAGGTATAGTTAGACTGTCTGCACTGTGATGGGGAACCATCACTGGATGCACAGTAGTACACATAAGTGACGCTTAGAGGCATTGTTGAATTTATCGGTGCCGGACATTCATACATTACCGGAGTATTTGCGTAGCTGGAACCATAAAACCTTAGCCTATCGAAATGGGATGCATACTCAGACAAAGTAAATGTTGAACAAGCGTCTGTACTTACCGTACCGCTCCATAGCACAGTTTCGTCCGTGCTTGCCACGAGCACGTTGCCAACCTTCTCCAGCTTCACGCCCGGCCCAGCAGACAGTGCAAGCGCGGAGCCGCCCCAGTTGGCGGACTGGGTGCTGACCAAGTCAACAGTGCCGCTCACGTCGGCGGACAAGGCATAGGAAGTCAGGGCAGAGCTGTCGGCCTTTCCGTTCCATCTGTTTATAGAATCGATGTTGATTTCGGCAGATGCGCTAGCAGTAGCACTCATGCCAGATGCAGTGTCAGCAGTGTCCAGGTAGGCGTAGTCCGTGCTCGACATATATATGCCGCTGTTAAGGAACTGGTTGAACAGTGCGTTTTCGCCGCTGTTTTCCAAGGCACTTAGTGTAACACCATATCTTGAATATTTTGCCGTGTGGTAATAGCTACTTTCCAAATCCGCTGTATACCATGATTGCGTAGAAGTATTCCAAACACGGAACGGCAAGAAGTTCATGGAATATTCATCCATTCGGAACGTCTTTACTCCAGATTCGCCAGCAATAGCTGTACCTATGTATGTTTCGTAGGCATTGGCCAACAAAACACCACTATGTGTATATCCGGTAGAACCGTTATAATCAGTAACCATCATTCTTGGCCACTTTCCGTTGCTAGACTTGTAAGCGGACACCATAAGTGTCGGACGGTTGATATTGTTGTCCTGGAATGTAGGTGTTATGACAGCGCGTGCGCTAGTGCCAGATTTGATTACATAAGGGAACATGTCCCCTTGGGTAATGAATCCGGACGGATTGCTAGTAGAATAGTAGTCGCCGCTTACTGAGCTTACGGAGCTTTCCGCGTAGGCGGAAGCAATGGCGGATACCGTGGCGGAATCTACACCACCACCGCCAGCCAATGCAGATCCGTTGATAGAGCTGATGGCGCTGTCGGCGTCCCAGTCAAACGTAAGCGTGTCCTGCTTGCCGCTCATAATGTCCAGGTTGACACCGATGACGGAGGAACCTGCGGAGCCGTATGCCGTCATGGACGAATCCGTGACGAGTGGAAGGGAGTCCACGGAGATTTCCCGTGCAGTGTTGTCCACGTTCACCGGGTAAACGCCGGTGTAGTCGCCACCGCCACCGCCCATGCCGGCCAGGGAACTCCCGCCGATGCCGGAAATGGCCGTGCCCGAATAGTCGAGTGCGGAATACGGAATCCACGAGGTCATCGAGGAATTTACAACAAAATTACTAGATGCAGAAGAGTCAAGTTTAGCAGAAACTGCACTATTGAAAGCGTAATCGCCAGCTGTCTGGTAGTTCCCACTAGGTGCGAACGCGCCACTTGCACTTGCAGGATAATAAGCAGACAAGCTAGAATTGTAAGCATAGTCCCCCGTAGGAGCGAATCCTGCCGAGGCCGAGGCGAACGCGGACGTGTCCAGCTTAGAGATCACGGAGCTATCGACGTATCCTACCGTCGCGAGACCCGCCAAGGACTGATGTGCGGTCAAAAATCCCGAAGGATTTCCGGTCATTGGATAAAAGGCGCTCCCGTCCGCCTTATCCATTTTCCCACTGACTGCAGACGCTACGTCACCCGTGGTGGCAAGGTCATCCGGGAGCCCAGTCAGGAACAAGGACGAAGCCGTGGCATCCAGCTTGTCCCCCATCCTGGCGTCCACGTACGCCTCGGTGGCATAACTGCTCATCGCGCTCACCGGTTGATATGCGGAAAGCGAGGAGCTGTCAGCCTTAGAAGAAATCGAAGATAAATCCGCCGTCCAGGAGCTGATGGAGCTGAACGCGCTCTCCGTGTACGAGGAGGCTACCGAGGAAGCAATAGAGGACACGGTGGCACTGTCCAGGCCTCCCGCGATTGCGCTTCCGGAAATGCCGGAGATTTGTCCGTATTCGTTGTACCCGATTGCTGAGTAGTCAACCTTCGAGGACAGGTTGTAGTCGAAAGTCTCCTGCACCCACTGCTTTGTCGCGCAGGTATCCGGGACCGCGTTGATCCCGGAGTAGATGCGGTGGCACTGGACCTCTCCAGTCACCTCGCAGGTGGCCGGAATGGTCAGCTTGAAATAGACGTGGCCGTCTTCTGCCGGGATGACATCGGTGGAAAACTCGCACTGCACGGCATCATTTACCGAAGTGTCGATATCGAAATTGCGGGAATCCACAATCTCGTCATTGCAGTACATGTCCACCTTGAAGGTGTCATAGGTGATTCCCGTGCCATCCGGATCGACGTAGAACGTGTTCGTGAAGTGGTACAGCTGGTCCTTGTGTACCTTGATACCCTGGACATCAGTCTCCATGGTGCCTTCCTGGTACGCGGGTATCCAGGTGGATCCGCAGTCTTCCTCGGAGCACTTGATCCATTCGAGGAACTCGTCGGAATCGTTTGGAGCCAGGCCCAGGTCGAACTTTGTGACACCGCCGTCATCGTACTTGTCCACGGTGATGGACCCGTCGGACGAAATCACGTCATACTGGTTCCCGAGTGCGCTCCCGGCCCCACCGCCGGATGGCACCATCTTGCGGACGGTGAACTGCATCGCACCGAACGCGTCCTGCACTTCGAGACGGTAGACCTTCTTCGCGTCAACGAACAGACCGAGGGCACGCCCGTCATTGTCCAGGATGGCAGGCTGCTGCAACCTGGAACCGTTCTCGTCGTAGATTTCGGCAAGGTCGTCCGTTCCCTCGTAATACACGAAGAGACGGCCTCCCACGTTAAGGGCGCCGTTCTTCAGTTCGAACTGTTTTACTGCCGGGAATAGTCTAAGATAAGTAGTAGTTGCCATCGCTGGACCTCTTTTCACGAGGAAAAGTAGGGCCTGCTATTCGCCGCTGGGCAGCGGGTTGATGCCGTAGAACTGCGCACCCACGCCCCAGCTCCCGACATACACGCTGAACATGTCGTTCGGGAGGCTCTTGTCGGCAGCACACAGCGGGAGATATCCGGAAGCCGGATAGTCCGCGCATCCGCCACCGCTCTGGTTCGCGGAGAAGATGGCCTTCATGCGGTATGGCACGCATACGCTCCTGCGGTCCACGTGGAACACGCTGCTTCCCACGGTCGGATCGGGAATTGGCTCGAAGTTCTCGTTAGTCAGCGCAGGGAGGCAGAACACGCGGTATGCCACCTGTCCCTTCTCGAAGTTCATCTCGTTTCCTGACTGCGCATTGCCCCAGTCCGAAGCCACGGCCCATGCGCCCGGGAGGTCGGGATTGGTTGCCCCACCGTACTGTCGGGGACAGTTGCCGTCATTGCCCCTGTACTCGTAGCGTGTCGGGAAGTAGTCTATTGTACGTTCGCTCGGGTCGTTACCGGCAACAAACGATGTCATGCCACGTAGGAAACGGTATGCAAGGCCCGGACCGGCCCAGAAGGGGCAGTTGACCCCGGAGACCGTCGTGTTGAACACGTTGTCGGTTATCGCCAGGGAATCCATGCGAACCTCGAACACCTCGGTCAGGTGGTCACTGTGCCCGTTGTGGGCACCGATGTTGATGCAGGAGGAACCGTTGAAACGGTTGCCCCTGAACTCCATGCCCATGGTCCACGTCTGCCGCAGGTTCTCGAAGATAGAACACGGATACACGTAAATCGGGGTGTTCGCGATGTTGCATTCGAGGAAGATCGGGGAACTGGACGCGATTGTTCCGTTGTTCACGGAGCAGCGCCACATAACCAGCTGGTTCTGGTGGATGAGGTCGTCCTCCGTCCTTCCGACGAAATGGGTGTTGAGGTCGATGCCGGTCTCCACCCAGTTGATGGTCGCGTAGTATGTGTTGATGTCGGTGTTCAGCGAGAAGCTGGACCTGTTGTCGTTCCACTGGCCAACCTGGCAGTGTTCAATGACGGCCTGGCAATTCTTGGTTGTCAGGTTCAGATAGTTGTGTTCCAGGTACAGGTGGTTCACCACGCAGTTTTCGAGCGTGATGTCGTGGTTGAAGTGCGCGTAGTCGATCACGGCGTTCCTGACGAGCGTGAACGGCATTTCCCCGGTGATGGAGGAAACCGTGCGGTTCTGCAGGTCCAGTGCCGGGATCGAGTTCGCTGCCTGTTGCAGCACGAACACGTTCGCGTCAGCGAAATGGTCGAGCGATACCCTGTTCTCGGTGGAGCGGACGAGCTGCCTGTGCGTGACGTTTACACCGAAGTCCCAGTTGCCGTCGTTGAACCACCGGTCGGTGAAGTCGCAGTTCTTGAACACCGTGTACCAGTTAGTGGACAGGGCGTAGTCGTCTATGTTGCAGTGGTTGAACTCCAGGTTCGCGGAACCGGTCTGTGCGACAGGGGTTCCCGATATGCGGGCGTTCTGCAAGATGGCGCAGATGGTGCCGTAGTTGCCTACGTTGGTGTCCTCGAAGTAGTTGGTGCGGCTCTGGTGCAGTTCGCGTGCCTGGCACTTCCAGAAGCGCTTGACGGAGCGGAACCACGAGGATTCGGCATACTGCTGGTTGCTGAACTGGAAGTCGCCCACGTATCCCGCACGGGGAGCCACCTCGATTCCGGAGCACAGGATGAGCGCCTTGGTCATCTTGGCGTCCTGGTCGAACGAGAGGACCTTGTTCGTCGAGAAGGTGTTCTCGGAGACGTAGTTGCCCTTCAGGAAACGGGGCACCGGGGGCATGTAGATTCCATAGGTACCGACCACAGGCTGGTATGTGAGGAACGCGGACATGTTGCTTTCCCTGCCGGCCTCGATGCCGTAGTAGGTACAGGGCATTTCCCTGAGGTCGGAGAGGAGCAGCCATCGACCATTCTCGGTGGATTCGGAACCGATTATGCACCCGCCGTCCTCGGCATCGGTGCAGCGGGAGTCCCACATGTATGTACGGGGACCCGCGTAGACCACGCCGTCGTACCCGACAACGGTCACGAAGCCCAGTTCCGGGTTCGCGTGCACGAGGCCGTCAATGCCCTCCACAATGGTGTCGTTCTTGACATCGGGGACGATGAAGCCGTACTGGTAGGTCTCGATGGTGGAATATGTCCCGTCGGTCAGCTTCTCGACCTTCACGTCATAGATTGATGCCTCCATGAACACGGTCTGCGGGAAGGAACCCGCGTCGTCGAGGATTACCGGGTTCTCTGCCTCCACGAACCGGTCGCCGTCGAGCGTGTAGATGCTTGCCGGGGTGTCGCTGCCATGCAGGAAGAAGGACACCCTCCCGGATACGAGGGGGAATCCTACCATGTCGAAAAGCTGATTTTGACCGAAACTAATTTTCATCCTTCATTTCCTTGTTCTGCGTTGCGCCGGTCATCGCCTTGGTGATTTCGGCTGCCGCCTTTACCTTGGTCGTGTCGAGCTGGATAGCCTTCTGTTCCAGGTCCATCTGGGCCTTCTGCGCATCGACCATGGCCTTCTGCGCATCGCCGCCCTTGTTGAGCTGCGCCTGCAAGGCAAGCTCCTCCATGCGGTTCCTGTGCTGGATGTCAATCTTGATGAGGTCGGCCTGGATGGTTTCCTTGTTCTGCTGGTCGTTGAACTCGTAGCGCTTAATCTGTTCGGTGAGTTCCTGGATCTGCATGTCCTTCTCGCCGATGGCCTGCTTCATCTGTTCCACGGTCTCCATAGCCTGCTGTTCGACAGGGCTCGGGCCCGGATTGGTGTTGATGGAGGCGAACACGTTGGCGAGCACCGCGTTGTCCGGGTGGGTCAAGAAGATGCCGTTGACGAGCTGCATGCGCTTGTCTTCAGGAACCACGGCCATGAGCTGCATAAGTTCAGCACGGGCTGTCTGCAACTGCATTCCATCCGCGGGTCCCTGGATGACTTCCAGTGATCCACTGCGGATGTCGAGCAGCTTCAACAGTATGTCGCCACATGCCTTGAAGGAAGTTTTAAGATTTGCGTAATAATGGCGTATGGAAAGCTGTGCCTGTCTTTCAGACGAGAGCACTTCCGTCGCCGTCTTCTGCGGCGTTTCCCCAATCAGGACACCCTTGGCATCGACACCGGTGATTGTACTCATCAGGTCCAGCTGTGTTCCGATGATGCCCGCGATGTCGTCGAAGGCGACAGTGAAGTTGCCGAGGACGGGCGGCTTGTATTCGGTCTTCTGGTCCGGCGAGGATGCGTTGTAGCACAGCAGCGGGTTGCGGTTGTATTCGAAATTCCTGTATCCGTCCTGGTATCCTTCGACAGAGCGCGGGTCCGCCACGAACACGTTCTTCGGTACCTTGGCGAGACGTTCGGCCAGCTGTGTGAAGGCCGCGTTGATCATCTTCTGGATAGGCGCAGCTTTCCGTACGATACCCATCCATACCGCCGTCTCGCCGTCACCGTCACCCACGTCCCAGCTTCTCTCGCCATATACCGGCACGACCGGCACACGGTCTATCGGGAGCGTGGTAGGCTGGTCGATGAAGTCCTTGTTCAGCATGCGGTAGACTTCGCACTGGCCCTCGTTCACGCGGAAATAGGTGACGATTGCCATGGTGTCGTCCGAGAAGTTCCCAGCGGTGTTCACCGGCGCCTTCTCGTCCTTGCCAGTCACCCAGTCCTCACCATACTTTGCACGGATCCAGGCCTTGGACCTGTACTCGACAATCGCGGCCTCTACGGCATCGCTGCCATCCATGGTCACGGAATCTGGGTCGTAATAGACATTCTCCACCTTCTCAATATTGTAGAGGGCCGGGACATCGACATACTCGCCACTCTCCGGGTCCATCACGCTCTCGCTTCCGAATGCCATATATGCGAGACCGAACGCCACCGCGTTGTACAGGGCGTCCTGTGCCGCACGGGCATTGGAACCGAATTTGAGGAATGCCTCGCATGCCGCGTCGGCATACTTGTCATGGTCCCAGAACTTGTACGGATAACTTGCGTACACATTGGCGGTTGCGTTTACACTGTTGCCGACAATGTTAACGGTACGACGGACACGGCCCGGATAAAGCTTGATGTCATCGTCATCCCACTGCTTGCCGGACAGGAACGTGCGGTCTTCCTTGATGCGGTCCACCTGCGTGGTCCTCTTTGTATTTGCGCGGCTTTCAAAGTCCTTCCACGCTTCAATGGCCTTCTCAATGTCAAGCATGCTAAAAACCTCTTTTCAATGGGAAAAGTAGGGCCGGTCTAACGGCCCGACAGTGCCTTCTCCGTGAGCATCGCCCTGTACTTGTTGACAATGCCGCGCTCGTATTCGTCAAGCTGGTCGTTCGCATCCAGTCTCGGGTCGAATTTCCAGTTGAGTGCCGCACTGGTGGCACCCGGCTTCCTTGCCATGAGCTGTTCGAATTCCCTCGTGATGGAGGATTCGCTGTCTTCCGGGCGGTCATAGCGTGCCATCACTGCACCGGTGGCGGCGGGCTTCGCGATGCCCAGGAGGGCCGCCTCCGTGGCGGTCTGTCCAGCTACCTTGGGCTGCGTGAAGTTTGCCTTCCACATCTCGAAATCGGGCACGAACTTGGAATCGTACTTCACGTCGAACCTGTCACCGAGACCGCTCACCATCGGGACGGATGCCTTGCGCTGAGACGCCAGGTACTTGGACAGTTCCGGGTAGCGTGCGAGCAGGTCGGAATAGCGTTCCGGGTCGATTGCGAGCGTCTTGATTTCCTCTATCGGGGAACCGTTCTTCCACAGGTACAGGATGTTCGCGATGTCGCGCCTGTCGCTTTCGGAACCCACGTCGCGGAGAGTGAACTCCGGCATGCCCTCCTTGGGCGTGTTGGCGAACGTGAACGGTTCCGGGTTCTTCTCGAAGAAATACTTGTCGTAGTCGATGAGGCCGTTGGCACGCATCTCCTTCAAGTTCTTCCAGTAGTCGAGCTGGCGCTTCACCGCAGGTGCCTCCGAGGCACCCACGTTCTCCTTCAAGGATCCTTCCAGGTTGGCAATCATCTCGTCTACGTTCGCCGTGAACGACGCGTCACGCAGCTTTGCCGGACGTGGATTTCCGTCGATGTCGTAGGCGCCCTTCTCGAACAGTGCCTGTGCCTGGTCGAACAGGGATGCCTCCTCCTTCGGGGCGAGCGTCATGCCGTCGTCCAGGATTTCACCCATCTTGTCAATCTTCTTGCGGGTAGCGTTCGACATCGGCCTGTTATACGGATTCGGGGTCTGCAGGTCGTCGATGATTTCACGCAACTGTGCCTCGGTGGTTCCCGTCATGTCGTCGGCGAACTGCTGTCCCATTCCGAGTGCCTCGCGGCCACTGTGGCCACCGACCTTGGCTCCCCTCAATACGCCCGTCGCTCCCCTGATTGCACCTCGTATCATGCGGGGTTCGGCAATCACGTTGGACATGGCACCGAGCACTGCCTCGGACGGGTACTCGTACCACCTTGCCCCGTTCTCCGTATTGATGCCGCGGTTAACCGCGTCAAACGTACCGCCAAGGCCTCCTGCGATTGCCGGCCCCATGAGGATGTCCTTTGTACTACGGATGCCCATGGGTGCCCTTGTGGCAAGTCCGCGACCTATGCCCGCGGCACCGGCACCGTACAGCGCGTTCACGCCGATGTCGCCACCGAGGGCGCCGATGTCGCCAAGGCCCATCTGTGTGAAACCGGAGGGACCGTTACCCCTCAGTGTCTGTTCCTTCATGCGCTGCGAGGTTGTGCGGAAGAACAGGTCGTTAATCT
>Ga0310691_10000481_pt1 | contig 74808 bp, 84 predicted proteins | sample 176DNAGHGlowgp2_FD_203887 | JGI IMG/M metagenome (GOLD analysis project Ga0310691, IMG submission 203887) | Sheep rumen microbial communities from Palmerston North, Manawatu-Wanganui, New Zealand - 1766 DNA GHGlow gp2 (v2) (version 2) | ecosystem: Host-associated > Mammals > Digestive system >...
CGCTTGTGATGGCGCCAGTGGAGTTTACGTCAGTCCAGTAACAACGAATCCCGATTGGGTTCTTCGTAGAAGTCTTTCCTTTCTTGATGAAATCACAGAGTATGCACATGTTAAGCTCCTTTTTTTTTGCTGTAAGCGTGGGCTCTGTCAGCGCAGTCGTTGATCTGGTCTACGAGACAAGTGAACGTTTTGTCAAGGAGGCGACGGTTACGGCAAGCGTCGTCGTGAGCGACTGGACAGTTGTTCGGCATGCCGACAGTGATTCCGTACTGGCCGTTGAGATAGAAAGGCTTGAGGTAGTAGCTAAGCCAGTAGGTTCGCTTTGCGACGTCAACCGTGAAGAGCAGCACGTTCAAGTTGCGGATGTTGAGATAATACTCCCAAGTAGCATACAGTCCAACGCGTTTTTGGATAAGCGGGTGAGCCTGAGCCCAGCCAAGCATTTCAGAAAGATCAACTTTGTAAGCCATGTTAAATACCTCTGTAAGAATCTGCCCATTCAAGCATTTCAGATTTGGAGAATAAGGCGGTTGGCGGAACGAAGCGAAGATCAGTGTTAAAGACTTCATCAACGTATTCAACAAAATCGTTCCACTGTTCAGGTTCAATGATGCCAGTAAGATAGTCCAAAGTATCAAAGCCTTTGGGTTCTTTTTCCTCAGTCACCGTGACTTCAGCGTTCTTAACGAAGTCATTCACCACATCAAGCGCTTCCTGAACGTATTTCGGGTCGTGAAGCAATTCTTCAGAACGGTCAATTGCGAAAAGCAGTTTCTTAGCCATGATTAAAATCCCTTGGTGAAAAGTTCACCAAATGCAGTCTTGATGGATTCAACGAGCTTCGTCATTGCGTCAATTCGGTTGAGACCAGTGCAGTCAATATCGAGTCCGCCCATGTTGTCGCTCCAGACGGAACCGTCGGTAGCAAAGCCGTACCAAATTTCTTTAACGAGCATGTGATGCTTGCGGGACTGGTCGGGGAGAATTATCAACTGCTTGGAGTAAATGCAGTTGCGGTTGCTCTGCACCGAATTATTGAAATCCAAGAACAGTTTATCAGAGTCAATGAAACGCTTAAACTTGCAATCTTTATCGGCAGCGCCGAGGTTGACAGAAAGGGCAGAGAGGTATTCTTTAATAGTCTTCATAGCAGCGTCTCCTTAAAAGCGAATTGTTACTGTTACCATCAATTTCCAACGTAGATAATATAACAATTTCCGCGGCAGCTGTCAACTAAAAATGCATATTTTCCTCATTTTTTCTGTAAAACAAAGTTTACAGAAGCAAACTGCTTAAATTTCATAAATTTGGGCACTCTGCCTGATTTCCTTGATTTTTCTCCTTTTTTGCAGTATTTCGTATCTTTTGTTGAATAACTGAATACCTGAACAAGTCAAGTTGATGGCTTTCTCGATTTCAAACAGTGGCAAATCCGTTTCAAACTTATTTTCTTTGATCTTATGCAATATCATCCAGCCGTCTTTTACGTGCCTTTTAAAGTTCACGTCATGAATAAGATTCTGCCAGACTTCGTACGATTCTGGATCTCCTGATACCTCGTTAAGCTCCATCTCGTCAACTGAACGAAGAACAGAGTTGCGCTTCTCGAACAGTCTGCTGCAAAGCAGAAAGAGCTTGCTGAGAAGATTAAACTTCTGAATCGGCATTAACCCGATTTCTGCTTTTATAGACGGAGATTCACGGATAAATTGCTCTACGTTCATTACTTCTGTAAAAATTCTTTAGCAGTGGAAGTCAAACCAGGCTTTAAGCTGGGCGTAAGAGTTGTACTCGATAGTGTTACTCGAGTCGCCGTTCCAGCGATGAACGCTGAAGACAAGAGCATATTCAGCGCCATTCTTGCGCTTCTGCGGATACTGGATAAATTCAACGATTTCGCAAGACTTTGCGTTCTTGAGGTTGTACTTCTGAATAGCGAGAGCGATAAACTGCATTTTGTCATTCGTGTGTTCCATTTTCAAATTCTCCTTAAGTTAAGCGTTGATATTTAGCAGATGTGACGAGCGGTGCAGACGTTGTATGCTGCAATTTCAGAAGAGATTCCGTTTGCGAAGTCGCGGCGAACCTGATCTTCAGCAGCGTCAACTTCTTTGGCAGCGTCATCGAGATTGCAGGAAGTATGATCGGCGATCCATTCAACGACTTCAGAATAGAAAGATTTAAAATCCATTTTCAATCTCCTTAAACAGACGGGCAGAAGTCACCAAAGTCACCAGCCTAAAAAAGCTTGAACTTAGCATCAAAGGCAGCGTCAATTTCCTTGGTAGTGACAATACCGTTCTTTTTGATTTCTTCCATGAATTCCGGAGTATTCATCTTTGCGAATACTGCGTCAAAGGCTTTCAACCATTTCTTGTACTCGGGGCAAGCCTTGTCAATCATGGCAGAATCCTTCATGATATAGTTCATCTTTGCGATGCGAAGCTTGATAGCGAGTTCAATAACAGTTTCACGGATTGTCTTCTGAGCCATAGTAGAATCTCCAAATTGATTTGTTTTACGAGTAAAATATAACAACTATTTGGAAACCTGTCAATGGGACAATAAGGAAAAAATTTGAAAATATTACACTTTTTCTTAAAATCCTCCACGTACTGATCGTTGTTGGCAATTATACAGCAATTTTTGCGTATCTTATTCTCAGACGAATAATTCAAAAATGTGTAATATTATGACGTTTTCCGGGTTAAATTAAGCACCAATTTTGGGCGCATTTTCGGATTTCTTCTTGTTTTTGCTTTTTTGCTTCCTCGGCGTAGTATGCCGCGACCGCTGCTACTGCTTCAGGATCCATGCGGAGTTTAAAATCCACTTGCCGGTCAGTAATCTTAATGACTTGAGAAAGTTTGCTTGCGTTCATTGTTTTTCTTCACTAAGGAAAGTTCTCTGTGCAGCTGTGCTTGCCACTTATTCCAGCAATCTTCAAGAAGCCGACGCTTTTTGAGTACCACATCTCTGCGTCCAGCAAATGCATCTGGAAGGCCGTTCAATTCTGTCACGCAGTTCCATTGCGGAATGTAGCGCGGCTTTAACTGATAGTGGACAAACCATTCATCTGTTTCTTTTAGTCGCTCAAGGAACGTAAAGTGTCTGCCGTTGATCTCGACAAAGTAGTCCTCAATGCCACTAACGGTCTGTCTTTTAAGCACTTCCTTATGGGACTGGATGAATGACTTGATTTCTTCAGTTTTTAACATTTTACATTTCCTTAAGGATTTCAGCGCAAGCCTTGAGCTCTTTCTGAGCGTTTTCCTTGACAAGCGTTTCGTTATATTCTGCGATCTTCTTCAAAGCATCTGCGACGGAAACGTAGCCTTCATCGTCAGTCCAGCCTTTGTACTCGAAGATCATGCTTTCAGCAAGCTGGTCAATCATCGGCCATTCCGGAGTCTCTGCTTCATAGCCTGCAAGCGAACAGTCGGCCATCTTCGTGCCGAAGTCAATGTAGGGGCGCCAGTCAGCCTTCGGAAAGTGAGAGCACTTCACGCAAGTAAAGCCGCTCATTCCCCAGCCAGCCGGACGGCCAAGAGAGTCGTGCTTGCGGACTTTTCCTTCATAACGTTTCAGCGTCATTGTCACCTTTTCGGCGCCAAGATCAAATTCAACAACTCGGGTCTTGCTTTTAACTTCTTTGTAAGCCATGTTTAAGCCTCTTTATGCAGAGTGAAGATAAGGTTGTTGCTGTAGGAAATGAATACGATGTCGCCGACTTTGTATAGGCTTGTATTAGAACGAGTGATCTCAAACACAACCCCGTTCTCGTTGATGTCCTTGACGATGCCAAACTTGGAGTATGTATCGCCCGGATAAATTTGAACTTCTTTGTTCAGATAAGTGTCAATCATATAGTTAGACTTAGCCATGATTCAAACTCTTGTTAAACTGTTACCATCAATTTCCAACGTAGATAATATAACAACTTTCTTGGAGTCCGTCAACTAAAAAATCATAAAAATATGAAAAATTATGTAAAACAAAGTTTACATACGAAAAACGCCCAAATTTCATCAATTTGGGCATATTGTCATTTTATGACAAAAATAGGTAAAATTTGATCTGAGCGGAGAGTGCAGGACTCGAACCTTTATTCTCCGATGAAATTACTAGCTATAGAAATCCATCTTTTTGGCTCTGCATACATTTCTTTCCATTTTATTCTTAAAACTTGCCAACCATTTTCAATAAGTTTTGAATCTTTCCTGAGATCTGATTCAGCTTGTTGTTCATTTCGTTGATGTTGAGCACCGTCAATTTCTATGCAACGTTTCTTTTTAACCCAAGCAAAATCTAATCTATATTGAAAGAACTGATAATTGTATTCATAATCTTTATCATTAAACTCATTTTCTATTACTTTTGTGAAGAATTCTTCCGGATAGCTTTTCTTGCTCGAATGGCAGTTCATCCATCCATGCCATCTGCCTGATCTATATCCTTCTAAAGCGCGTTCACGTAAAATTTGTTTTTGTTCAGCAGAAACTGAGTGACCATTATAAGGTGCAGGATTAGGATTTTTCTTACATCTGCGTTCATGTAAACGCATACCGCACAATGTAGTAATTACCGTATGTCCACAAAATTTACATGTTAATGAACGTTTTGGCTGTTGTCCACATTTAATTTTATGAACTTCATGTAAATGTTTATATTTTAGTCCTTTAGAATCAAAAACATCAGTACAATAAGGACACGGCCATTTAAAATGTATTTTCATCTTTTCTCCTTTTTAGCTTTTTATGGTTATTCCCGTAACCATTTTATTTATACAGTTAGATGCTTTGGAGAAAGCATCAGCTGGCGGGAACCAGTTGTCCTGTATTACTGCGGGTGCAGGATTCGAACCCGCGGCCCATTACTGAGCGGTTCGTTAGCACCGAACTGGTTTAGACCACTCACCCAACCCGCAAAAAGCAAGATACCATTTTGTTTCACCTCCGGCATGTGCTGCCGGCGCTCTATACTTAAGCTATTGTTCCCAAGGCGGAATAAGAAATATTCTTGCTGTTAGTATCTTTAAAGTAGCCAAGGAAGGACTTGAACCTTCACGCCCTTGCGGGCAGGGGTGTTTGAGACCCCGGCGTCTACCAATTCCGCCACTTGGCCAAAAATAAAAATAATTCATTACAAGTTAGCACAGATTGTTTCATGCTATGTTCCTCTGTGTCCCGGGTGACTTTCCGGCCCTTCTTACATAGGATTGCGTATCGTTATATCACCTCACTCAAGTATCGCCGCTTTAAATGCGCATTAGCAAGCTAACGACTCAAATAAGAACTTCAATTCCTGGCAGGCCAATATGTCCAGTGAAGTAACGAATTATTTTGTAGCAGGGACACCTGGACTCGAACCAAGATCCACGGTTTTGGAGACCGCCATTCTGGCCATTGAACTATATCCCTAGATAAATTAGTTGCCCGTGATGGACTTGAACCACCAATTCATGAGTCAGAGTCATGCGTGTTACCATTACACCAACGGGCAATAAACAAGATACTGTCGCGGTTGAGTCGCCGCTGTGCTCTCACCATATCTCTCCTGGTAGGCAACAGCTTGCTGCAAGTTCATTCAGTTTCTACTGACATATTCCGTCACTTGTACGAACAGGCCGTGGGAGCAGGCAACGATATTACTACCGCCGGCAATTACCCTACCCTAATTCCACATTTTGATTGTGTCATCGTTAGTAAGCGTTTTATTTTGCTGTAAGTATCTTATAGTCCCATAGCCGAGATTTGAACCCGGACCTCATGCGCCACAAGCATGCGTGCTTTACCAATTAACACCACTGCGGGGATGTATAGTTGCGAAGGTGGGTACCGCCCCCACGGAGGCCGGCTTATGAGACCGGCTGGAATACTTATTCTCCTCGCAATAAAAATTCAAGATGCTCCATTGGACTGACGGCCGGTCTCGAACCAGCATCTCGGGAAATCCCGTGCTCTAGCCTATTGAGCTACTCCAGCGTTCAGATCTGCTGTTTGCATCTTTAGAGCCCTATCCCGGACTCGAACCGGGGACACCTGCTTGGAAGGCAGAAATGTTAACCACTACACCAATAGGGCAAATGTTAGAGCCCCATGTCGGACTCGAACCGACAACTTTCTCCATGGCAAGGAGATATGCTACCAATTGCATCAATGGGACTTAGAGGAGATGGAGGGATTCGAACCCCCGTGCGGAATGGTTACCGCCCATGGTTTTCAAGACCAGTCCGATAAGCCGTGCTCTGGCACATCTCCAAAAAAATTCTAGAGCTGAGAGAGGGACTCGAACCCACGAAGTGTTTCCACCACAGTTTTGCAGACTGTGTCCTTTGCCGCTCGGATTCACCTCAGCATAGTTTATTTATTCTGGCTGTGAGATCCCTAAACTTCAACTTATTCTCACCGTTCTCCTGAGAAGGAGTTTTTGGTTTACGCTGGACTTCCACCAGATTTAGCCGGAGTTAATCGGCTCACCAGAATTTCGTGCTCTCGGCAGGACTCGAACCTGCATTATCGGATTCGTAGTCCGATGGTCTATCCAGTTAGCCTACGAGAGCAAATAGTCGCTCAGGAGGGACTCGAACCCCTCACGCCTTTCGGCACGGGCTTCTTAGACCCGCGTGTCTACCAATTCCACCACCGAGCGAAATGTTTTAGTGACCTAAGAGGGACTCGAACCCCCACGCCCTTGCGGGCATCTGATCCTAAGTCAGGCGGGTCTACCAATTCCCCCACTAGGCCAAATTAGTGCCTCCCTCCCGTAACGATCGGGAATCCTCGGATTTTCAGTCCGTTGCATAGACCATCTTTGCTAGAGAGGCAAAAGCAAGATACATTTGGATTCAAGATTAAAAATTGAATTGGGTTAAAGTTGCTGCATGTATCTTTAGTCCGCAGGGTAGGATTTGAACCTACAACCTCCAGTATATCAGACTGACAAACGAACCAATCGTTATGCCTGCGGAAAATTTAGTCCGCAACCCTGGACTCGAACCAGGAACCTCCACCTTATCAGAGTGGCTATCTAACCAATTGCTATAGCTGCGGAAAAAGAGCGAAGACCCCTTAAGTCCAGTTAAAAACAGTTATATCGCTGTCACTGTTACCATCTTTTCAACGGCGGCCAACCAAGGGAAGATGTTACCAACCTCGTTTCTTTTCATCAAGAAGCGTAGAATGGAGAAGTCGTATTTAACGTGGTCCTCTCGCGACGGCACGCTCCCAGTAAGCCAAGGACTCTCACTGGATTAGTTCCCGAGGAGGGATTCGAACCCCCGACCTTCTGTGTGTAAAACAGCGGCTCTAAACCAACTGAGCTACCCGGGAATAAGCACTGCTGATATACTCAAGTTCGTTTGTTTCAGTTCTCTGTTGCATATCAGTATTTCGTGGACGGGAAGGGACTCGAACCCTTAACCTTCTGCTTGCAAAGCAGTTGCGCTACCAGTTGCGCCACGAGCCCATAAAAGGTGAAGAACGGGCGTAGATAAGTCATGAACTCATCCAAACTTCACTGATGTATGAAATCTAACTTATACAAGCATTGGACGTTAGAATCTCCATCTTCTCTGTGCAGAAAATGCTAAACACTCACAGAGTTCCGTTTTTGAAGCGGTCTCAACGGGTCACGATCCCGTACCTCCGGCGTGACAAGCCGGTATCCATCCATTAAACGATGAGACCAAAATGTTAGTAGCGCTGTCGGGACTCGAACCCGAATTTCCGACTTGAAAGGCCGACGAACTGAACCAGTTATTCGACAGCGCCATAGTAGCGGGGGTCGGGATCGAACCGACGACTTCCAGGTTATGGGCCTGGCGAGCTACCACTGCTCTACCCCGCAATAAAAAGCGTTAGCTGGGAAGGAGGGACTCGAACCCCCAACATAGTGGTTAACAGCCACCCGTTCTGCCATTAGAACTACAACCCAATGTAATAGTGGACAATAAGGGACTCGAACCCTTGACCTCCTGAGTGCAAATCAGGCGTTCTTCCAACTGAACTAAAAGCCCATAAGTTTCGCCCCTTACTCAACTACCTGCAGTTAGCTTTTCGTGGACTTGTCAATTCCCGGGTGGACTTGAACCACCGTGTCCGTCCGTTTTAGCGTCCGGTCCAACTACCGTCATTGGACAGTCATTGACCATTAGTGGGTGGCGAGGGATTCGGACCCCCAAAGCCCGTTAGGGCGGCGGAGTTACAGTCCGCCCTGACTCACCAGCCGTCAGCGGCCACCCATAAGAAACTGTTCTCAGTGCAGCGACCCCGCAACCTGCACCATTCGCTGTTCTTCACCAAATCGTATTGAAACAATCCACTGAAGTGCTCGCCTGTGCCGTAACCATACTTGCAACCAATTCCTGCTCTGCGCATCAAGCCAAAATCAATCGTTTTCAGATTACTGCTATTTTTGAACAGTATCGGGCTAGTCGGATTCGAACCGACGACCTCTTGATCCCAAATCAAGCGCTCTAGCCAGACTGAGCTACAGCCCGTTATTCGCCCTGTACTTAAACCCTCTAGAAAAGTCTGTTCTAGGACTTGCCTATCGTTGTCCCTATCTCAACCAGACTCGAACTGATTTTTCTGCCACGATTGACAGCGTCTTATCCTGAAGACCTTTTTGATAGTTTCTATTGTAAGCCGTTAGTGCCCCAGGAAGGACTCGAACCTTCAACCCACGGATTATGGCTTTTATGGGAGTACCGAGACTCGAACTCGGATTCGACGATTAAGAGTCGCCTATACTAGCCAATTGTATTATACTCCCATTAGGAATTTACGGACAATTTCAATCCATTCTTTTGGATTTTTATAGCATTCTTGCCAAGGAATCCTAAGTTCTTTCCAGCCGTTTTCTGTTAGAAGCTTATCTTTTGCAGCATCTCTCAGTTTTTGAGTATTGTCTGTTTGATGTTGCTTCCCATCAACTTCTATGCACAGTTTCTTGGTCGGCCAAGCAAAATCTAAAGAAAATCTACCAAAGGAAAATTCAGTTTTGTAATCTTCATTTTCTCTAAGATCAAATTCATCAGCTAGAACTTTTATCAACCATTTTTCTGGCCAACTATGTTCATTATTCCAACGGCATTGCCCTATGTTATAGGCTCTGCCTTCAGAATGTGCTAACTTCATTGATTCAAAAATTTTAGATTTCGTCTTCGCAGAATGTTTTTTGTCCTTCCATGAAGGAATTATTTCGCCATTTCTGTAGCGTTCACTTAGTCTTTCTCCTTTAATTCTCAGAATATCATTTGTTTCTTTGTTTTTTCCTTTATTCCAGGGTTCTTTGCCTTTCATGTGATTGACATAAACTCTATCTGGATTTTCAGGACAAAGTCGCTCATGATTTCGGTGAGCATTTGGATTTTTACAAGTTCTGCCACAGAATTTACAAATACAAGACGTTTCCATATTGTATTTATATTCAGTCCGCTGCGCTACCAATTGCGCCACTGGGGCATGGAATTGATCTTGTAATCAATATGTTCTATTTATTACAAGAACTTTTCAAAAACTGCCATTTTTTCAATTTTCTGCCAATCTTCGCGAGAGAGGCATTTTATTTTGACGTATCAAATATAAAAAATTATTTTGATTTTGTCAAGGGTAAAAATTGAAATTTTTTCATTTTTTTCAAAAATTTTCAATTTTTCTTGTTGAGATCGAGCAATCAATTTCAACGTAGTAAATATAACAATTAGTTTCCAATCCGTCAACCAATTTTTTCAAATTTTTTCAATTTTTTCTGTAAACTTTTGTAAACAGAAACAGTTGATACAGTTGATAGATTGTTGATAACTGTCAATTTAGTGGGGACCGGAGGAGTTGAACCTCCACAGGAACTTCACCTGCGTTATTAGTTCCATGCACCTATCTATTGAGAGCTTACCTCAACTCGTGTGATGCACCGCCTCTCCTTATCCATCCTTCCATCAAGAAGTAACTTCAGCCCGATTATGGGAGCTACCCAGTCTTCTACTTGCAACTTCGAGACTTCTGTCGTTTCAGCGAGTTCCGATCCTATCTGCTCTAGCTAAGAGCTAGCCATTCACGGTTCTACTTACTCCTTTATATGGGACTTTCATTAGGAAGGACCAAGATCGCAGCTACAAAGAGCAACCAATGCAACTACTTTCGGCTTGTCGTATCATCTTTGTCTTACTCGCCATTGGCGGAGGGTCCCCGAATATCTTAGCGCCTTCACCCGGACTCGAACCAGGAATAGCTGATTACAAATCAGCTCGTTTACCGATTAACGTATAAAGGCAAATAAAAGCGCTGGAGCTGAAAGTTAGCAGCATTACTCGAGTTGTCTGCAGTTCAATCCGCTCCTATCGCAATTTTAGCTGGGAAGACAGGACTCGAACCTGTGACATGGTGGTTAACAGCCACCCGTTCTACCGACTGAACTACAACCCAAAAAGGGAGCGCGACCCTAACGGCTACGGCCCGAAATGAAACTTGTACTTTGTTTCAAATGATGTTCGCCTAACATCTCTTCGCTCAATACCGGTGAGACCGCCAATCGTGCACCTTAAAGGCGATCTCCCTCAACACCCATAAAGCGTCTCGTCAGGTGAGACCTCCCTCAATTAGCGGCTCGGCTGATTACGTTAGTATCGCTATCGCTAAATGGCTGTTGAGATTAGCGCCCGCAGAGGGATCCGAACCCCCGACCTGATGATTACTAAACATCTGCTCTACCAGCTGAGCTATACGGGCAAAAGGGAGCAGAAACACTGTGAGCATCGGTGATGCTCTTGGCCAATCTGAAGCGTGAACGCGTAATCGGCTCCAGAATAAAGGCACGAGGACTGTTTGCTACCTGTCAGGATTGACTTACCTTTGCTATTGCCTTACTCGGTTAGGAGCGGTTAGCATTGGGCAATCACTGATACAACTTTCAGGGAACGTGAGGAGTACGGACCGGACTCGCACCGCGTCAGCCGCGCCGTTAAAGAAGCGGGGCTCCAAAACTAAGCAACTCAACCTACCTTTAACCCCGGTAGGCATTAGTCGCACGCTCTAAACAGTAGTATCTCGTTGTTTCCGCTAGTAGTCCCATTTGGCGTCGAACCAAATTTTCCAGGTTGAAAACCTAGCGTCCTATCCATCGTAGACGATGGGACCATAGATAAACGGATTTCCAAATTTTCAATTTTCCACTTCGCTTCACGAGCGAGGCGTTTTGATTGACAGATCAAATATAAAAATTATTTTTGATTCTGTCAACCGATTTTTCAAAATTTTTCAAAATTTCAACTGAAAAATTTTGAGGGTTGCGGCGCAGATTCGCAAGCGATTCTGCATAGACCCGCTCGTTAGGGTTTTGTCGTGAGCCAGATCAACCGCGCTTCCCTTGTCAGCGCCAGAGGGCTTTTTCAACGAGCAAGGCTTTAGCCTAGGATTTTCTGTAATCAAACCGTTGTTGATTTTGATTACGTAGTAAATATAACAACTTTATTGCTACTTGGCAATTGGAAATTTGAAAATTTTTTCCGAAATATTACACTTTCTTCAAAATAGTCAAAAATCCGTGTTATATTGGCAATTTATCAACTGTTAGCGAACCACAGGAATCTCGCAGGTTTATCAGGTTTTTGTGTAATAAACCGACGTTTTCCATGTAATTTTAAGCAACAGTTTTTAGGACGTATCCTCTAAATTGCCGCCTGACAAAATGTTTTATCAACACTTTATCAACATAGTAGGCATACGAGGAGTCGGACCTCTCTGCACCGCCCTGGATTGTTTATGCAGCCCGGGTTATGAGTCCGGCCCAAGGTAGTACGCCTATTTCGTTTAACTTGTTACCGCAGTAGCGTTCTGCTTTGAGAGAATTTCACTCTCGCCAATTTTAGTTGCCCGCGGTGGTACCGCCCCACCTCCAAGAGATTCAAAGTCTCCTATACTACTTCTATACGAGCGGGCAAAAAGTGCCGGGCTACCGGCTAATGCGAAAGACGCCGAGGAACGCAAGTTTACCGCGAATAGACTCTTGTTCCTCTAGTCTGCGCTGGGTTGATTCCCACCTGTCCTTCCGGGCTCGAACCGGACACTCCCCCGTCAAGGAGGCGTTTTGCCAACCGATAAACTAAGGCACGCAGATTTAGTAGTGCATTCGGGATTCGGACCCGAGTCTCCAGCTTGAGAGGCTAGCGAACTAACCAACTATTCTAATGCACCAAATGTAGTACGCTGGGCGGGGATCGAACCCGCATTTTCAACTCCAGTTACGGATAACGGATTAGAAGTCCGAACCGGTTACCAGCGTGTAATGTCAATAGTTAAAGATTGTTGATCTTTGAAACTAAGTCTAAAACGAATTTCTCTTGCTTTTCTTTAGAAAGCTTCTTATATTTACTCCATCTAATTCTATCTAGGCATTTCCATCCATCAGACTTTAATCTTTCAGTTCTAAGAATGTCATGTTCTAATATTCTTTTATCTAAATAATGTTGTTCTCCATCAATTTCTAAATAAGTCTTTTTATCAGGCCAAGCAAAATCAAGATAATATCCGAGTATTTTGTAATTCTGTTCGTAAGTGATCCTATTATTCTCGAACACCGTTTTGAAGTATTGCTCTGGATAGCTATCTCCTTTAGAATGGTGATTCAATACATAAGGTACTTTTTCTGGATGTTCAGCTAAATAATGTTTTCTACTTTCAGAGATTCTTTTCTTAGTCTCTTCTGAATGCTTCTTACCTAAATAAGCTGGCATCAATTCTTCCGTTTCATACCTTTTCTTTAATTTTTCTGCCGCTGCTTTTAATCTTACATCGTCTTCACCGGTTCGTCCAGCATTCCAAGCTTTACATCCAGGAGCATATTTTCTTTTTCCATCTAAGATTACGTATTGAATATGAACTTTCGGACCTTTTTCACAGACTCTTTTATGTTCTATAAGATCTATTTTTCTAGGAAATAAATCTTTACAGTACGGACATTTCCAATTTTCATTGCACCTCTTCATGATTTATTTAAACTCAAAACTTATGGGGACATAGGGACTCGAACCCTAAATCGCGCATTAAAAGTGCGCAGTAATAACCAGTTTTACTATATCCCCAAGGGATTCTAAAATTATCGGCCTGAACGGACTCGAACCGATACGGCGTTACCGCCGGGGGATTTTAAGTCCCCTGTGTCTACCAATTTCACCACAAGCCGTGAGATTAGTAGTCGTATAATTCTGATTGGGAACGTTTTCGGGTTTTGATCTTTATACCCGCTTGAGAGGCAAAAGACCTGGCCGTCTTCAAATTCTTGGCCCAACGCTGTTCTTTTTCTTCGCGTGTTTCAATGTGTCTTTCATGATTCTTTTTCATTTTTGCCTCTTGTTGTTAGTTGCTTTTAAAAAGTATTGTTGTTTTTGTTACAGATAAAATATAATAACTTTTATTCAATCTGTCAACTGTTTTAATGTATTTATAACAAAGAATTTTCTAAATCTTCATTATAGAACGAATCCGCCGGTGATTGCTTTGTCAACGACAGCAGCGAGCTTCTCAGCGTATTCAAGCTGCTTCTTAGCGTAAGCTCTTTGCTTCTCGACGATTTCGTTGCAGGCAGCCTTGATCTCGTCTTCGGAGTACCATTCCTTCTTGTCAAGCCAGACGTAGGTCTTGAGATAGTAAAGATCGCCGCCATCGGTGCGGACCGGCGTAAGAGTCTCAAGATCAACGTCACGCCAGAGCTGTAACTTGACGTGATAGCCTTTCGGTTCCCACGTGCGGATGAACGGAAATCTCGTCTTCACATCTTCATACTTCACCAGTCCCTTAGCGGCTGCTTGGATCATTTGGACCTTCGCCTCGTGAGCGATAGCTTTCTTCACTGCAAGCATTAAGTGCAGTAAGTCTTCACAGAGTTCTCTACTGAAGGCACGAGGATAACCGCCTTGAAGCGACCAGCCCTTTGGCTTGGTAACACAAAGATGCGCAGTGTTGTACGTCTTTTCAGCCAGCTTAGTGATGACTTGGTCAAACCAATCAGTATTAGACTCAGCATTGCTGATGGCGTCAGCGTTATCCTTCATGAAGGCATTGAAACTGCCTGCAGTCCAGAACGGAATGCCACGGAAGACCTTTTGCTGTTCCTTAGTAAGATAGCTGAAAAAAGACGGCATAACTATTCCTCTTCTAGTTCTTTGTCAAGATCAACGCGCTTGATGCGCTTTCTTTTCTTCTTGTCGCCAACCACTCGAGTGCGAAGCGTAGCGCCGTTATTGCTATCGGCGATGCGTTCAGAGCGCTGGCGCTTTGATTCTTTCGCTTTCATAATCAATCCTACATACAGTCTCTGATGAGCTCCTTTTCAGAGCTCGCAAGAAGAACGCCGAACTCTTCGGCAGCTTTGAGATACTTTTCGCCCATGCGATGGGCATAGTCAGCGAGACCGCGGGCCTTTGCTTCACGCAGAGCGCAAGCGAACTCGGAGACGAGCGCCATGCGGTCACGGAGCAAGCCGCTGAAGCAGGCGTCAATGAAAGAAGACAGACCATAGTCATTCAGGCGGTAAGTCGGACGCTTGGTACCACGAGCAGGCTTTAACATTTCGAGAATGCCCGGACCGCGGTAGCCATGAATGCAAGTCGTCCAGATATCCGGAGAACGAGTGATCTCAGGATCGCGGTCCTGAATAGAAGCGCGAGTGAAACGGCTGTCAATGCCAGAAGTCAAAAGGCAGCGAGCGATACGGAACCAATTGGTGAGGCTCGTAGTTTTGATGCCAGCGACAGTGTGGCGGTAAGTCGGACGAGAGAAAGAGATTTCAAGACGCATAGCAAAATCCTTTGAAAAATTGTTTATTTCCAATCAACGTAGTAAATATAACAACTATTCTGGATCTTGGCAATATTGAAATTCCAAATTTTAAGAGAAATATTACACTTTTTCTTATTTTTCCTTTTTTTGACGAAATTATTAGCAATTCGTGGGGCGCCAGTAAATCTGATTCTCAGACGAATAACACAATTTTGTGTAATAAACTAGCCCAAATTGAAGCAATTTAAGCGACCGAAATTCCCGCTTCAGCAAGTTGTTGCTCAATCAGGAGGCGTTCGCCGATAGCGTTAGAAAGCTGGGCTCTGTAAAATTCGGCGATCTTTTTCTGATACGGACGAATCGGCAGGGCGTGGGCGTAGTACTTCACTTTCTTGTCAGCAAGGCGGTGCCGCGCTTTTAGACGTTCAACGCCTGTGCTTGACTTGATCTGATTGATGATTGCGATTGTGTCTTCTTGATACTGGTCGTATAACTGCATGATAACTCCTTAGATGTCGTAGTTGATAAAAGAAAGATCAAGCCGCGGGTCGCCATACTCACTGTACTTCTTGGTAAACTGCGGAAAGATGGTTTCGTCCATCAACTTGACTTCAGCTTCAATGTTTCCGTTTACGCCTTTCTTCTTCAAGTAATCATAGATCTTCTTGTCTGTTTCGTTAGAAGTATCATTGTGATTCCAGAATTTCCAGAGGTTACCAATGTTGTCAATTTTAGCGAGCTTAGGATCAATGATCTTATAGAATGAAGCCCAGAAGATAGCACGATAGCCTGCTTCATATTCATGAATGAACATGGCGTCGTCATATTCATCTTCGGCTGCTTCCTTCGGCCAAGACTGACCAAAGTAAGGTAATGAACGGCATACTCCCTTGTCAACTTCAAAGTGGACGAAATGTCCAAACTCATGCAAGAACGTAGCGAAAGCCTTGTCATTGAGAAAACGGACGAGGACGCCGTTTTGATCTTTGACTGCTTCAACATCACGTTTGAGCAAGTTGATGGAAATGCCGAAATGCTGCTTGTGAAGAAAACCTCCGAGCTGGCCTTCACCAGGCATAGAGGCCATCTTCACATGCATGTGGTTCGTTTCATCAAGATTTAGCTTGAGATAAGCTCCAGGAACTTCCGCCATAGTGTCCATAGCGAAATGCCAGAACTTCTGAGCATTTTCATTTTCAGTAACGAGATGGCACTTTTTCAAGTCTTCGCCGATGACGAGTATGATGTCAGTTGTCTTTTCCATATCTTATCTCTTGTTGTAGTCTTCGATGTCGTCCATAGAGAGGTGGTAGCGAACCCAAGGCGGACAAGCGTCTGCATTGTGTGTGCTGATGATGAACACCTTGCGGGCCCACTTGGACTTCGGACGGTCCCAGCTAAATCCGTTGTCAGTGAAGAAGATGATTCCACCGTAGTCGAGTCCTTCTTCTTCCAACTTGTCAAGCACGCACTGCGGGTTAGTGCAGCCACGGCCGATAAGTTCAAATTCCTTTTCCTTGCGCTTGAGGTCAGTGATGTCACCACAGACACCGTCCCAGAAGCAGTAAGAAACTTGAGCGTGCTTGATGAACTTGTTGACGAATGCTTCGCCGAGAGCGACATCATCATCGCTCATAGAACCAGAACAGTCAATAGCGAACAGGATAGAAGACTTCATCTTGTGACGCCAGCCCGGAAGATACGGAGTACGGCGGTTACGACGAGAACGAGTGCTTTCCATCTGTTCAGATTGAATTTCCTGCTTGAAGTGCTTCACAACAGTTGTCGGGTCAAAGCGTGGCGCATTTGCTTCAAGAATCATCTGCTTCAACATACCGGAGACGTTTCCCCAACGAGAGGAGTCAGCCGCGATGTGTTCGGTGATTTCCTGAATCTTGTCGTCAAGCGAGTCGTTTTCTCCCCACTTTTCAGACTTCGTGCGGCCGTTCTCTTCGCTGTTGTCAAAGTAACGATCGAGCGCAGAACCAGCTTGAGACTGGCTCTTTGGCTTTTGACGGAGGTCCGGCGTGTCACGCTTGATGTTTTCAATCTGGTTCATCAAGTCCTTGACTTGTTCGTCAGTCAATCCGTCAGAAGGAGAACCACCGTTGCCGGAGCCTTGACCTTGCTGATCTTGACCCTGCTGTCCGTTTCCGTCACCCTGAGACTGGCCGTTGCCGTCACCTTGGCCTTGGCCCTGGGATTGATTTTGATCTTGTCCTTGACCCTGACCTTGCTGTTGCTGTTGCTGGCCTTGACCGTTTTGTTGATCTTGCTGATCTTGACCATCCTGGCCTTGCTGTTGATTTCCGTCTTGTTGCTGACCATCCTGGCCTTGTTGTCCTTGACCATTCTGATTTTGATCTTTCTGGCCTTGACCGTTCTTCTGCTGCTGTTGCTGGCGCTGCTTCTGCATTTGCTGCATAGCGTCCTTCAACATCTTTTCAAGCTTTTCTTTGCGCTGTTGGTTTTGCGCATTTGCTTCCTTGCAGAGGCAGTTGAAAATCTGTTCGTGAATCCACTGCTTGGACTTGTCAAAGCCGTACTTGTCGAGCACCGGCTTAACCTGAGCGTACGTCGGGAACTGCGGAGCAGCGAGCTTGACTGGATCTTTCCAGCGAGAAAGGATATGCAAGTCTTCAAAGCAGATCAAATCTGAAGAAAGCATGTTGACGCCGCACGGGTTCATGTAACGAGTCGTGCAGTGATGCAAAGCGAGACGAAGCGACTCGCCGTAGAAAATCTGTGCGAGCTCAGACGGGTCGTCAAGAGTGTTGATGAAGTACGGGTTGTACTCCAAGCCAGCGACAGAGTTGCCGCCCTTAGTTGAGAGTCGGACAGTGACCTGTTCGTCCTTCACTGGACGCAAGTCAAGCAGGCCGAAGTAGGCCATGATGGCCGGTTCATTTGTCAAAAACTTAAGAGCTTCAGTGACCATGACGGAAGCGTCAGCGCAAGCTTCGTCCCAAGACTTCTTAGGAGCAGCGGATTTCGGAGAAAGCATAGCAAGTGGATTAAAAGCCATAAGTAAACCTCAATTTCAAATACGTAGTAAATTTAACAATTTTCAACTAAACTGGCAACTAAAAAATCAAGAAAAAATCAAAAATATTACACATTTTTGACGAAGTCGTCTGAGAATAAGACGGAAAAGCCTCCGGATATTTCACCGGAGGCTTTGTTTCTATCTATCTATAACGGAGGTTGAAACTGATTAAGTGTTCGTGTTGGAGCACTCGATGAGGTACTGCATCAAGTCCGGCGAAGCAGCAGAAACAATACCGACCCAAGCGTGGGTGTTGCGGTACTTGTCAAACTGCGTGGACGAGAGCTGAACTGCGCATTCAGGCGGAATCTTGTGCATGAAGTCGTTCAAGTTGCGAGAAAGAAGCTTACCGAAATCGGTGATCTTTTTGCCGCTGTGCATTTCGTCTTCATGTTCCATAATCCAACCACAGACAGATTCGCCAAAGCGGATAGTGTCTGCGATAGACTTGGAGAGTTCCGCAATTTCGTGGTCGAGTTCTGCGGTCCACTTCGGAGCAGTAAGAATATCCTTCGGAGACAATCCGAGGCCGTGCTGCTTGTAAAATTCCACAAAGCGTCCAGCGATGTTCGGACCAACCCAACCCTTAGCAAGGTTTTCAAGGCGGTTGCGGCCTTCCTGGCCATCATAAACATGTGGGTTACGAGCGAGAGCACGCTGCATGTCCTTGTTAAGCTTGAACCAAGAACGCGGAGACGGACCACGCTGTTTCTTACCGTTAGCGTTACGCTTGGTAGAAATCTTAGCTGCTTCCTTAGCAGCGTTCGGATAAGTATCGCCCTTGTTTGCTTCGTTATAAGCGATAATCACCGAGAGCACGTGAGACTTACGCCAGAAGTCCATCGTTTCCGAATGGTCCGGAGAAAGTTCAATCTCGAAGAAGCGGTCCTGTTCTGCTTCGTCAAATTCTTCAACGTCATAGTCACCCTCATCATTCGGGTTCACTGCGCAGATCACGCGAGAGCCTTCCGGGAGTGCGAAGTTCAAAAGACGGTGGTCGTTACCGATCTGCATCATTGCACGCTTGATAGGCGGAGCAGCACGGTTGATTTCGTCCAAGAAGAGGCAGAAAGGCTTTCCGTCCTTCGGGAACCAGTAAGGCGGAACCCATGCAGATTCCTTATGTTCAATGCCGTTTTCATCACGGATGGTGACAATTTCCATCAAGCCAATCAAGTCACCAACGTCTGAAAGCTGAGAGCCCTGAAGTTCGCAGCAGCGAAGTCCACCCCAGTCTTCCTTACAAATCTGTCTGACCAATTCGGTCTTACCAATACCGTGCTTACCTCTAATCATCGGAGTATGTTCCGGGCACATATCAACGAGGGTTTCACGGGTGTGAGCAAAGTTAGGCATGTTCAATCTCCTTTAAAAGTTTTTGCCATCGGCGCCGCAGCGCCATCAATTTCAACGTAGTAAATTTAACAATTTTCAAACAAACTGGCAATTGGTAAATTGAGATTTTTTTAAGAAATATTACACAATTGACGAAGTCGTCTGAGATTCTTATGTCCTGAACTCAAAACCAGATTTTACGGTTTCAAGGGTCTTGAAGTAGTTGTTAAGAGCATTCTTGTACTGTCTGAAAGCGTTCAGTGCATAGTCTCTTTCCGCGGTTACATCAGCCATCAAAGCGTTGAACACCATTGGTTCATAATCGCCTGTACGTCCGAGCTCCTTTTTCTTTTCTCTGTAAGAAAACCATTTTAACTCGCAACCCCAGGGAAAAAGCGTGTCTTCCCGCTTCTGACTGATTCTCGGCTTTAAGATCGCTATATTCAGGTAGTTGTCAATCAATACCGACAAATCATCTGCATAGCCATCAAAGAAACTCTGTCCGACGTACTTTTCATACAGCGGCGCAAACTCTTCCTTCCAGAACTTATCCGTGTTGCATTTAACGCCATAGAAGTCTAAAAGCGTTGACTGTTTCGTCTTATGAAACGGCAACAGATTCCATTGGTCTAAAGCATTATTGGACACATGTTCAAAACGAAACCAATAATCAGGCGTAAAACCCCAGGCGACGTTTGACGTCGTTTCTTTCATTATTGTTGCGATACCATCAAGTGCAGCTAGCCAAGACATACTTTCCTCAATCGTTCTAGGATAATAATCAAACTCATTCTCCATCGCTGACTTCCCAAAAAGTGACAGTCAATTTTCCACCGATGTCCCAGCCCTTAGAAACAAAGGACATATTCTTGTCAGCCTTGATTTCTGCAATAAACTCTTCGCGTTCCTTTTCAGAAAGGAAAGTCTTACGCTTGAGACCCCAGATACGAGTGTCTTCCATGTCAGCGACTTGATACTTAATCGGAGTAGCGACAGAAGGCTTTGCCTTCGGCGTCACCGCTTCCTTGATCTTTTCAGCGCAAGCAGCCTTCGTCTTCTTTTCAGCAGGAACAGATCCAGTGACGGCCTTCTTGGACTTCACCAGTTCGCCGGAAGCGATGTACTGCTTGAAAGTAGTGACGACGTTCTTCCACTGCTTCGCATCGCCGGAGCTGATGTCGCGGATAATGTGGTACCATTCGTTCGTGGAGTGGCATTCGCCGTAAGCAGTAGCAGAAATAGTACCAGTAGTAGAGACGCATTCGTAGTTCATTGTAAAATCTCCTTAAGCAGCGAAGTGTTCGCCAAATTCTTTGACAATCTTGGAAGCGATTTTCTTCGTGTAGTCAACAACGGTGATTCCGCTGTCCTTGTCATCGCTGTTTGCAAGCATGAAGCGATGGTCAAAAGATCCAGACTGGAAGTTATTGATAAGCATGCGCCAAGCGCTTCCTTTGATCTGAATGGCGACACGAAGCGAAAGATTCTGATAGGCATGCATAGAGCCATCATTGTCTTTGCACTTAATCACGTCAAACCAAATGATCGGAGTTTCCTGCGGGTCAATATCCGCGTCAATGGCGTAGTCCTGCCAGCAAGCGTTAGTCATGAGAGAAGCGTTTTCTGCGCGAATGGCGCGGGTAATAGCAGCAGCGATCTTTTCCATAGTAACTCCTTAAATCAATTTCCAACGTAGATAATTTAACAATTTTTCCTATAGTTGGCAACCCCATTTGGGGGCAAAATTTAAGAAATATTACACTTTTTGACGAAGTCGTCTGAGATTCCCACGTACGCTACGTGCTGTATTGTTCTGCGGCCTCCTTAATTTTGGCGATTTTTCCTTTCTGTAAATGCAAGTTTACATTTCTCGTAAATTCGCCTAAAACCCGGGTTACCTCAGTTTTCCGCAGAATCTGCTCCTGGTTATCAAACATCTTCTTTAAGAAAGGATCTGTATTGGCAAGCGTCCACTTTGGAAGTACTTTTTCTACATAACAGGGGGCCTCAATATCGCCTGCTTCTTTTGTGTACAGCAGGTGATATGGCATGTTCACATTATAAGCATAGAAGTTAGGAAACGCTTCATTCGCCAGATAGATGCTTTTGTACTTTGAGTGACGGATGAAAGACATCACTAGCCTGTCTGTAAGTCCAGCATAGAAATGCTCATTCTGGGTGAAAAGCATGAAGGCGTAATACTTCAGCGCCGTTTTCTCTAATACTGCATTCAGACCAAAATTCAATGCGAGCTGCTTGATCTCGTCTTCGGAGTAATAGAAGTCTTCTTTCTTTACATTCACTAGCATACAAAACCTTGAGCGGCTTCCTTGATCTTTTCAGCCTTAAAGGAGTTCACGTAGCTGTTGATGCGAGCAAACATTTCTTTAACTATCTGTTCAAGACCTTCAAAAGATCTGTCCTGTACTTCAATTACGTCTGACGCGATCTTACACTTTCCATCAGCACAGTCAACTCTGAGGAATCGTTCACTGATAAACCATTTTCCGCACTTCGCCCTGCTCAAGAAGCACACAATCGCACTTCCTTCAATGATCGCCGGGTGCTGGAGCCTGATAGTTCCATACGGCGTCTGGTACATCTCCCCGTCCATAAAGTCAACGATCCATCCACGGGAGTCACAGAACTCCTGTAACGCTTCTTTCGTCATCCATTCAGTTCCATGCTTCGGCGTCACTACCAGCTTGATAGCGCTGAGCATACTAAGCATTCTGCGCGTCAATTTCATCAGTCAGCTCCATCTCGGAAAATGCTAGCGTACTTTACGTCATCGCCAAACGAGTTCTTTTCAGTCCAAGTTCTGTATAAGTCAAGATCAATAGAAGTAAACTGATAGCTCCCAACGCCACAGTTCTCTTCAATCCATTGGTCTGCTGCTTCCTCAGTCTCAAAGCCTTCTTCATAGACAAGATAGCAGTCTTGACCATCCTTTCGTTTAAGTCTTGTTACTACAGCAAACATTTACAAACCTTCCGTTATCGTTTCATTGAAGATTTCCCAAATGCGCTTATGCATTTCCGTGGCTTTCTGCAGCATAGCGACAAGCTTTCCGCCGCTGACATCCTTTGCGCTATTCCATTCAAGAGTGCCTTTCAAGTACTTCGAGTCTTGCTTGTCAAAGACGCCAGGGACGTTCAAGAGCTTAGCCTGAGCAGTGACCTTTCCAGCACGCGGATTCGGCGTTTCTTCTTCATTCTTAACGATGTAGTCACGCTGGACGATTACTAACACAGACGCAAACTCGTTATGCAGCCTGATAGTGTCAAACCCGTCATAGGGGTTAGCGCAAGTCACCATCTCAAAGTCTACGGGACCATAGTAGTTAGTCATGAGAGTGATGGGGGTAAGCACGTCGTAGGAAGCAGCGCAGAGTTTCAGTTTCTTTTCGTCCATATTCAATCTCCAATTTCAATTACGTAGTAAATATAACAAATTTCTACTATGCTGGCAATTGGTAGTCATGAAAATACCTAAAAGTTTACATTCAAAACAAGTTCTATAAGAAATGACGTTTTTTGACGAAATTTATGTACTATTCTATAGGGGTGGAATAGAAATATTTTACATTTCTACGTATTTTTTACATTTTGCAAGTCATTTTGTGACATTTATGACGATTTTTTAACTTATATACTATAAAATGACGTTTTTTGATGAAATTTATGCAATTTCCCCTAGGGATGGAATAGGTATAAACAAGTTAATATGTAAAATTATGCGTTTCTTTATCTTTTGTCACTGAAGTGTCAGTTTCGCAAAGATTTTTCTTGAGGACTTGAGGAGAAAATTCTCTGCTGACTTCAGGACAGACCAATAAGAATAGAAAGGATACGGCAAGAAAGCTCGGCAGTAGGTATGATGGAAGTGAGGAAAGCTCGAGAGCCTCGAGCAAATAGCCGGATTTCCCGTATAATCAAATGAAACGTCTGCAGACTCATCTGTTTGACTACCATTGATTATTTGGGGTAGTAGAAAGAAATTGAGAAAGTATGAAGGAGACGATTAGTAGATATATTGAAATAGATAGAAATAAGGAATGTTGACAAATAGTTAATAAATTGGATATAGATAGTATATAAAAAGTAAAAAGGAAAATTGATATGAAAATATTGACTAGAGGTGGTTTCAAGGAATTTGAAGGAGTTCTGAGAAAGAAAAGTAATTGTTATCGTATAGAATTGGAATATACGATAGGGGCGAAAAGTGAGAAAAGGGGGAAGACGATGGTCTCAGGAAGTGAGGATCATCGAGTGAAGGTCTGGAATATAGACGGGGAATTGGAATGGAAGAGGCTAGACAAGTTGGTAGTTGGAGACAAGTTGTACGCCGGAAAAAAAGATGGGAAAACGGGGGACTGGGCTGTCACTAAGATTGACTGTATTGGTGAAAAGTTCGTGTTTACCCCAGTCGCAGTTGGTGGCGGAGAGTACATGAGCGGGTCTTTTGACCATCATAACTGTTCATTCCTTGGATCTGCAGAGACTTTGATTGATGGTAAGTGGCTAGATAAGATGACGAGCGTGGAGCCGATAGACTGGAAGTATGGATACTGTATGACAGTGTATGAGGAGCCGAAGAGGGGCGCTTTGTACGTCATGGGAGTGGATAGCGCTATGGGTAACGCAGGCGACTATTCTGCAGTGCAAGTGCTGAAAGTTGAAGGAAAGAAACGATATCGTCAAGTGGCAGCGTACCACTGCAATACGATTAAAGCGGAAGACTTTGCGTACGTCGTTGATGACATCAGCAAGATGTATAACGATGCACAGTACATTATTGAGAATAACGGAATTGGCAGAAGCGTGGCAGAAGCGCTGATCTATGACATTGGAAATGGTAGCATGATTTCTACTGACAAGCACGGAGAACTTGGAACGAAAGCAAGCAAAGACACTAAGCTTGACGCATGCCGAATACTGAAGAACATGGTCGAGAAAGGTCATTTGACTATCGTTGATTCAGACACGATTGACGAACTTTCAAGATTTGAAGCAGTGACTCCGGAAGTATTTAGAGGAGCATCGGGAAAGCACGATGACTTGGTGTCTGCTTTGTACTGGGCTTGCTACTGCTTGACTCAGCCGGAAGTGGACTTGGAAGGAATGACGCCAGGTGGTGGAACTAAGGGACTTGCAATGAGCGCCGGCGAAGACACTGAGCTTCCGCCTCCTATCTACATGGATGTGATGGGCGTGTCGGCGCAGCTTGGGTCTGACTTCTGGAAAGGACTCAACTAGGAGAGAAAAGATGAAAGATAGACAGTTGACAGCAAATTTTAGATTGAAGGAGTTTAGTAAGAATGACTTGACTCCTTACCAGGAATGTCTTGTCGAGATGCTTGCGAAGAAGCTGCAGTACTTGCGAGACGTTCTTAACATGGGATACGCGAAGAGAGGCAAGATGGTCTCTATCCAGATTACATCAGGAGTTAGAACAATGGAGGACTACCAGAGGCTCTTGGCTAAAGGCTACCATCCATCAAAGACTTCTGACCATTTCTGTGGAGTCCAGATAGACGGCAAGCCGACTTTGGGAGCTGCAGACATCAGAGTGAAGAACTGTACTTTGACTTTGAGACAAGTGTTCGAGAAGCTGGTTGAACTTGACATCAACGGCGGACTCACCTTTGGACAGATCATTTATGAAAAGAACCCGGCGACTGGCGCTGAATGGATTCATCTTGGCAACAGCTGGAATGAGATCTTCGCTTCGGAAACAGTCAGGGAATGTATAAATAAAACAAGGAAAAAGTATCTTATCTCGCTTGACAATGGCGTGACATATAAGGAGTTTGGAAAATGAAAATGGAATTGAATGAAGCAGTCAATAAGCTGCAGGAAGCTGGCGCCAAGCTGCTAAAGGAAGGCGGAGCGTATGAATCATTCGTGCCTTGGCTTTCAGTTGGCTATAAGAAGGCTGTTGAAGAAATCAAGAAATACTTTGAAGATGAAGGCTACCAGCCTGAATACATGAATGGCGCTATCAAGGCAGCGTTCCAAGAAATCTTCAAGATGTTTGAAGAAGGCCAAAGCGCTAACGAACTTGGAAAATTCCTTGTTCAGATCTATCATGACTTTTAAGGAGAATCCGCAATGAAAATGGAATTGAATGAAGCAGTTAAAAGACTGCAAGGAGCTGGATTTTTGGTAGAAGGTCGTGCTGCTACCGTATATGATGGCTTTACTCCTGATGAACTTAACGCTATGCGAGCAAAACGCGCTGCTGCTAAAGAAAAAAGAAATCGTGCTAAAGCAATCATCGCTGCCGCGTCTGAAAAGCTAGAAGGACTTGGTGAAAAGATTGTTGCTAGACTCAATGATGTTTTCAACATCCACGATGAATCGCAAAGCAATTTCTATTATGAATGCTACTCGGGTTCAGATACGCCAACATCTATTGATGACTTTACGCTTTACATTAACTCGCCTGGTGCTAGTGAAGCAACTGCAGAAATAAGAACTCTAGAAGACGGGTATAAGATAAACACTAAATATGTTAATGATGATGGCGATGAAATTGATGGACCTGAAACAACTGAAGCAGATGATGACGCTGTAATCAACGCATTGGTGGAAATCATGGTTCAACTTGACGGCGAAGAATACAACGTTAAGTAATATCGTCAGACGAAATCAATGAGACGGGTCACTTAGACCCGTCTTTTTGTGTATAAATATTTCAGTATGGAATTGTACACAAAAGATAATGATGGCAAAATGCAGAAACTTGGTGATGTTCAGAACACGCCAGTTAGATTAGAGAATCTTAAAAGCGAAGTCAACAAGTACTGGACAGATAAGAAAAGTGGCAAGCATGAAGGACTTGCAGCAAAACATGAAGCAATTCTTTCTAAGGACTTGATTGTATCTCCAGCAGACTTCTTCGAGCAAGTAAACAAGAATCATTTCATTTTCCAAGAATTTGGTCCTTATTCATTGAAAGATTTTTTGAAGAAAGCACGACTTGACCAGTATGTTAAGCCGGAATACCTTGATGACTGCCTTGCAGTAAATACTCCACAGCCGGCAGTTGGACGTGGCGAGTTCTTACTCGCAGCAAACTTTGCGAACATCAACTTCAATGAAGGTTCTGGTGACTTGATAGATGACAAAGGCAACAGAATTGAAGTCAAGGGTAAGTCTGCAAATCTGGGCGGTTCAAATGAAATGTTCAAGCCAATGAACGGCTCTGTTCTGTTTGACATTTATGGACTGTTTGGAACAGGAACTAAAGAAAAGAACTTTACTCTTGAAATGATTGACGAAATTCAAGGATTCTTGTTGAAGAACAAGTCAAAGATGTTGCCACTTATGATGATCCTGCAGAACCGCAGAAAGCCCTCTAGAATCCTTGCTAAAGCAATGTGCGAGTTATTTAACAACGAACAGGATTTAAAGCTCGTAATCGCTTCTGCGCATCTACGCAACTATATGAAATTGCAGAACGCTAACTACTTGTTTGCTTTGAATGACAACGTATTTAGAGGATTTAAGGCTCCGAAGAACATTAAGGAGGCTTTTGAAATCGTTAAGCACTTCAATGTGACTGGATGGGTCACTGGCAATAAAGGAATTTCAATCACATTAAAGAATGGTAACAAATAATGCCGGGATATGATGGAAAGACATTAGGCGGAAGTACAGAATCTGGTGGCAGCTATGTTGAACTCCAGATGTGGATTGGCGACCCCGAGAAGCCAGAAGAAGGCTTGACTATCGAGTCTAGCTGCATTGATAAGATCTGCATTACGGAAAGCATGTTTACATTGTTGCCTACGATGACTGTGCAGGTTGTTGATGTTGGACGCCTTTTCGGAACGTATTCAGTAAAGATCGGCGATCTTCTCAATATCAGACTTAAGCCTAGAGATACGCAGGATCCCGACGCAGTTCGAGAACCTATCGTCAATGGTTCATTCGTAATTCAGACAATCACTGAACTTCCAGGCATTACTCCAAACACTTACATGCATCGTTACAGCTGTACTTACGCAGCACAGAAGTACATCAATGAAGTTGCAGTATTTCCTGCACAGCTTCTTTCAGTCGCTGGTGCAGTGAACGCATTGAAGAGCGGCGGCAAGTATGAAAAGACAACTAGCACGCAGGCGTTGAGAGCTGTCATCGAACAGTCTGGCTTAGGCTTCAGCGATGATACGGAAGATGGCGAAGTTGATGATAAGTCATACTGGATTAGTTGTAATGAAACAAGAGCAGCGTTCTGTGACCGTGTCGTTAAGCACGCCTGGGTTGGTCAAGGAAATGCGCCGATCTTATACGCTGACGCAAAAGGAATTGCTCATTACGTGACTATTAAAGATCTTTGTCAGAAGGCTGGCGAAAAGATTAGACAGGAGTTTGCTTATACTTCACCAAAGACTGGCATGCAGAAAGGCGATAAGACTTCTGTGTGGTACACTGATGAAGCGATAGTCAATGCCGGTGGCCCAATCTTGAATAAAGGCGGCTATTCATTGTCAATGGCGATGTACAATCCTTACAATACTGCGAAGATTCCTTATAAGGAGTCAAACTTCATCGGAAAGATGATGGGCAACGACAAGCCTTACTTACCGATCTTCACAGGCTCTGCACTTTCACAAGCAAAGGCTGCTGTTGGCGCTATTAAGAACGCATTTACGAATGGTCTTCAGAGCTTTGACAAAGACAGAGGCGAAGGCTATAGAATGGTCACTTGGCAGAACAACAGTGATAGACTTGCGACCGTCAAGAACGCAAACCCATCAATGAAAGAGACTGTCTCAAAAGCAGTCAATGGCGGTATGCACTTTGACAGCATGCATAACTATTACACTATCGCTGAAGCACAGAACGAACAAGTTAGAAGATCGTTCTTCCAGCAGTTCGCTAAGCTTGTTATAGATACAGGTAGACAACAGGAAAGTTTCGCAAAGAGCTTTTCTGTACCAAGATTAGGCGATGTCATTGATGTTGATTTCTCAACTTCTGAAAAGATTGACCCGATTCATTCTGGAAGATTCTGTATCGTTCAGATTAAGCACTCTTATTCAGCTAAGCAGCCCTACAACATCGAGATCGTCGCAGCGAACGATGGACTTTATGGAACGAGAGGACAATAATGACCGACATTGAACAGTACAGAGCATTGCTTGGTGGTGGAGAACAGACAAAGCAAGTAATGTCAGATATGAACACTTATGTGCCAGGAACTCCAAATTACGAAAAGTGGACTGGTAAAGTGGTTGATAACGATGACCCCGAAAGATTGGGCCGAGTAAAGATTCGTGTCATTGGCTATTATGAAAACCTGGAAGATGAATGGCTTCCGTGGGCAATTCCTGATATGTCATTTATCGGTGGTAAATGCGGTTCTCAAGTCATTCCAGAAGTAGGAACGATGGTCCGTGGCTATTTTGAGAAAGGCGACGTTCAGCGTCCAGTATTCAACGGAATTGCATTTAACCAGTATAACAGCTACTCACGAATGGGTCTTACTGGCAGACAGAATAAGTCTGAATATCCGCACAAGATGGTCTTGATGGAAACTGACCAAGGCGACTTCTTGACATTGAATAGAAAGTCTGGTGAACTTGTATTTACTCACAGAACTGGTGCTATGACTTGCATTAATAAGAACGGCGACATTGAAATCTATACTGGCAATCAGATGAACCCAAAAGGCAACTTGAATGTCAAGGTTTACGGCAATTCAAAGATTAGCACAGATGGTAACTGCGAGATCTTTGCAGGTGGTGATGCTAAGATAGACGCAGCAGGCTATGTTGACCTCGGAAGCAATCAGCTAAAGCACTTGGTCGCTAATGTTGAGCAGTGCTATATCTGCGGCGCTATGCTTCATGTCGGCAACACAAATGTCCGTGCATAGATAAATATTATATGTTAAGGATTGGAAATTATTTTAGAGAGAAGACCGTTAAGCTAAGCGACAGCTACACTTGTTCTATCTTTGCTGATGGAGCAAATGAGCCTATTGAAGTCGTTCAGTGTATCGGATTTACTCCTCCTAAGATTCTCCAATATGAGACCGCTGTCTATAAGTACGGAAACATGGCACAGAAGTTCCTTATCCCGAAATCAGACAGCGTTAGAGAATTTACGATTGATTTCTTCGAGTCGCTTGATACCGGCCGCGCAGCTGCTGATAGCAATGCGACTGTCAATGTTCATGGACATACTGGTAATACTGCCTTTAGACTTGGCATTCATAGCTGGCTTACAAGACATGGACGATACGGCAAAGGCTTTGAGATCGTCGAGAATTATGATGGACATACTGGTGGCGCAGCAGCCGCTGACTATCATATTGCTCCAGATGACATTGACTTTGACAAGATTCAGATTGACATTCTAAACAATAAGTTAAATCGAGTCGTTTACACGCATTCATTTACACAATGCAGAATAGCGAAAGTCGTGCCTTATGAATTTGACTATCAAGGCGAGTCGCTCTGCAAATGGACAGTAACATTCACCTTCAACGAATACAAGAGAGGATAAGATGCCGTTAGCAGTAAAGAAATTCTTTCAAACTATGCCGCAACTTCCTTTTCGTTTCGTTGTGGATATTATTGATGAAAACGGAATCCAAGAAAAGTTAAAGTATGCAATCCGTTCTGTGAAGTTTACAGACGCAGACGGCGATACTTCAGCGGGTGCAGTGTTTTACGGTGGAGGCGGTTACTTCACTATTCCTATCTGGGACTTGTCTGCTCGTGGATTGAATATCAGCTTTGAAGAAACTGATAACATGGATGTGACGAAGTACATTGACAAACTTGCAGGCGTAGTCAACAAAGGAATGCACCAGTACAGTTATTCAGGCACGCCGAAGGTTATCGCTATCATTGTCAGAGAATACGACAACATGATGTATAAGGTACTTCGTGGACGCTGCTTCTGGTGCATGCTGCAAGATTATGACGATGGACAGTTTTCAAGAACTGGTGGTGTTTCACCTGTCCAGCTTTCAATGCAGTTCGTTGTAAGAACAATCAGTGAGAACTTTGATGTTGATGACGCAGTTCTTTCCAGAACAGCTGGTGCTATCGCATCTGGACTTAATGTCATCAATACACCAGAACAAGAACGTACTGACCAGATGGAAAAACTTATCAATCTTGCAAATAAAGTTCAATATGATGGCGAGATGCATCTTGAAGGTCTTGTGAATGCCGACATTTATGGAACTAAAGGCGTCAATACAAGACACGGCGTTGCAGAAGGAACTAAGGACTTTAATGTCACTGAAGAAGAATCAGAAGCTCTTCATCATAAAATATTGACAGCTACTCATGTAAACGTAAATCGCCAAGTTCTTGACAAAGTTCTTAAAGACAATGCTGAGAAAATGGACGTCAGCTTATTCAACTTGAGAAATGAACTCAGAAAGAAAGGTGTCACTGTTGAAGTAAACGCCTATAATGACACTGGTCACGAAGTTGGTCTTGGAACTAAGAGTGGTTCGCATACTCTTGGTCAAAAGATTGACTTGACGTTCTATGACGCAAGACACAATAAGATTACATTGCAGAACATGAGTGACGAACAGCGCAAGACCATTGAAGACGCTGCTAATAAGTCTGGACTTGTTTCTAACTGGGAAGCAAATGGTGACCCATCTACTTCAACATGGGGCGACTTCTCATTGAAGAAAGCAAGCAGCATTAGTAAGACTGGTCAGTACATCGCTGACCAGGAAATGACTCGATGGACAAAGAAAGGTGGCTACTATAACAGCGCCACCCATCAGCATGAACAAATTCGTTAATCTTATCTAAACAAGAATCCAACTACAAACGGCGGAAGCGAGAGCTTATCATACTTGGCTTCTTCGTATTCAAGCGTAAAGTACTCCACATTCATTTTTTCCTGAAGGAACTTTGCGTTTGTTGCATCTTTGTTCTGTACTCGCTTAATCAAGTCAGTATGTTCAGAGTCTAGCTTCTTCTTAGCTTCAGTGAACTCGACAATCTGTTCAGTTACGACAGGATTGCCACGCTCATCAAGTTTCGGTTCGCCTTGCTCGTTGCGGTCAACATACTGCATGTAAAGCTTACGAACAGCAGAAACATATTCGTGATACTCCTTGTCCTGATTTTCATCATAGCAGCCAGTAATGATCTCCTTGTAATAAGGAGCCATCTGTGTAATGTTGTTATAGATGAGCAATGCTACTTCTGTAAAGAACTCAGCATTAGAAATATTGTTCTGCATCCATTCGTAAACGTTCTTTATTTCAAAACGCTGGATTTCTCTAGTTACTTTTGTAATCATATTTACTCCATGAAATTAGCAAGACCGCTAACGCCGTCATGCGGGTTGTCAATAGTGTTGATGTTGTCAAAGAAATCAATGCCGCTGACGTATGTCTTATCGTGTTCCTGAATCTTCTTAAGATCCTGCTTAATGGCGTTTGAGCACTGTTCAGTGACGTAAGAAAAAGCACTTGTGCCTCGTGATTCGTCAAATCGGTTGATGTAACGAAATACTTGAATGACTGCGTCTTGCATAATGTCATCAATGTGGTTGACGAGATTTGGCTGAGATCTGAGCTTGAACGAATTGACTCGGCCATTCGCAATCTTGATGATCATATCACAGAACTCATCCTTCAACTTGTCAAATTCGTAATCATACTTTCGGCGTTCTTCAAGCGTCAATTTCTGATACTTGTCTTGAAGATCTTCAATCTGCTTGACCTTTCTATGAATGAATTCCTTACACTTCATATAGTCATCTTTCGTGATCTTGCCAGACTTTAGACGTTTTTCTTGGTTCTCAAGGTACTTCGGGCACCAATCACCAGTATCATAAGCATTAAGTGAATTGTAAAGTGATACCACTTCCTTTAGTCTTTTGTTGTCTACATATTTTCCCATATTCTCCTCTTTATAATTTTTCCATTAGAAAATATAATAAAAAATTAGGATCATTGAAAGACCCTAATTTTTTTCTCTAAGAAGTAGGAATTAGACGTGAACGTTCTTGACATTATGCTTAGCAGCCATGCTTGCTGCTTGTGCTTTAGCCTTGGCTTCTGCCTTTGAGTTTTCATCGTTCTCGTTCTTAATGATTTCACTTGCGACTTGCTGCAAGGTTTCAAGTTCAGGCCATGAATATGTGTCTGGAATCTGAACGCCAACGTTATGCGTGATGAGAGTTGTCATTCGGATAATGTCGTGCATTTCATGAATAGTGAACATATTCTCGTCTGAAAGCTCTGCTTCAATTTCATTAGTAGCATGACACTTCGGACAGACTGTATTAAAGTGCGTATCAAATCCAACCTTGATGGACTTGCAATGGTCAATCAAGAAAGCCAAGTCGTATGTTGAAAATTCAGACAAGTACTGCTTCGGGTCAACAGTCCCACAGTCAATCATTCTAGCAACTAGCTGGAAGTCTTTATCATCATCTTTGATTTTCATTGATGCGACGTTAGGCAGTTTAATGCGAACTGCTCGCTGTGATTGTGGAAGAATAACGACGGGGTCAAAGTCATCAAGCTGATTAGTCTGGACTTCTTCAAGGTCAACTGCATGCGTGTACGAATTGCCGCAAGAATGACACTTACCAACCTTAAGGCTGTAACCGCTTTCATTCGTATAAGAGTTAGCACGGAGCCAGAAGATAAGATACTCACGGTCGCAAAGAAGCAGACCATCAAATGCCAAGAACGTGAATCTGAAACAGTTCTTGAGAATTGAGTTGATGATTTCTTCAGCATTTTCAGGCATAAGCAAAGATAAGAACTTTACATCGCCGACTGTAAGGAATCGTCCTTCAATCTTTGCTTGACTTGAATAGAACTTGCCTTGTGATGGCAAATCCTTTAACGGAATTTCGAGATAATTAAAGAGTGTTTCCAAGGTTTCCTCCAACTGTACCTGTGAAGATTCCACCAGTCATAGGACCTGCCAACGATCCAAATGCAGGAGGAATCATCTTTATTGCTTTTGTGATGTACTCGCTTTCAGTGTCCAGAAATAACTCAGGTGTCATCGCCTTTCCAATGACTTTAAGCTTGGCATAGAACATTGCAGCGACTGCAGCAAAATGAGATACACTGAGGTTTACTCTTGCTTGTCCGATAACCGCTCCGCCTTTCATGACGCAGAAATTATCAGCAAGTTTTTTACCTATAAGATTGAACAGATTTATAAAGCACTGTTTTGGATCTCCGCACCACAGTGCATTCTTCACTTCACTGTATGTAAAACGTTTTTTCTTTGGTACCCAATAGCCTGTTGGTCCTGAATAAGAAACAACGACAGGCGGCGTACCTGGGTAAGTGATAGTTCCGCTTACTTGATACTGCGGAGCTGAATGCATACGCTCAATTTCCTGCATGTACTTATTCAGTGCATTCAATGTAGCGGTTATGTAAAAATCCGGCTTTACTTCGCCAGCCGGATTTAGATACTTATGCATGTACGCCTTAAAACTCATGTTTTATTTATTGGGCGTCATAACTTACATTTATTACGCCTCTTACTTCTGAAGTTGAAGCAAATCGTAACATTACGCATTCGCCTGCACGAACAGGAATCATCTTTGAGTACAAAGCGTGGAATGGACCAAGCTTTTCAAGATACGCCTGATACTGCATATCAACGTTAGATGCATTGACAACGTAGAACGTGAACGGCTTTGAGTAGTCCCAAGAACTTACTCCCTGAGGGAATAACTGTGCCATTTCCCATTGTACAAGTTCATACGGAATGACGGTGTTCACATTAGCGATGACAGAGTCAGGATGTTCTTCTTGTGCCTTTCTCAAATCACCAAGGTGTCCATTCGTGACAGAAACAATTTGGCCGTTTTCATTAGTTAAAGTATAGATTGGTTCTCTAAGAATGATCTCTGAAGTGCGAGCGCCATAAGTAGCGTAAACTTCTGATTCTGCGACTGATGTATCAACTTGAACAGCAGGCACATTATCAAACTCGCCATTGATGAAACGACGCATGTCAGCAATCTTTATTTCTGCAAGACCATCAGAGCTGTTGTCATTAGGCTTAGTGAACAAGATTTTATCTGTCAAGAAAAGCGTGTCGCTTACGTTCCACAACTGTCCTGGCTTAACACCTTGACCTTTAATTTCTCCACCAGCAAATGCCTTACGAATAGCAAAGTATTCAGTATAGCCGGAACCACCTGGAAGACTTCCTCTTTCCACAGAGAATGTATCAATGCGCTTCATGAAACGGGCATATTCAGTCTTTGCATTGTCAGTAGGCGTTACTGTTGAAACATCAATAGGCTGACCAGTTGACGGGTTAATCGGATGTGCTTCAGGAATGTAATAGCCGTCAGATACTGTCCAACGGAAGTGTGAATCTACATTTTCATTGACTGCATTGTGCTGACCAAAATAGAATGAATTATCCTTTGTGCCATAATTTGCTTTCAATCCAGGACCACCCGCAACGAACGTATTGTCATCTTTAACAACAGAATCATTCGCACCTAAAGCGATGAAGTTCTTTGCTTCGGCATCAATTCCTGTACTATTGATGATAAGACCATTTTCAGAAGCATTAACATTAATGTCTTGCGAGTTGACAACTGAAACGTCGCTGCTATTAGCAATGTGATTAAGATTTCCGAGACTGACTCCATAGAAGTTAAGCAATGAGCTGTCTACTACATGGACATCGTTTGCTTTCATCAAGAAATCGTTGCAAGAACCAGAGGAAGACACGCCGCCAACAGTAACATTCTTGGTCTTTAAAAGCATGTCATTTGAACCAACGATAAGTTCATCGTTTTCACCAAGAATACGGCATGATCCGTCAATGCCTCCAGAGGTAAAAGTAGCGTCATTATCAAGCAATGAATAGTTGACAGGTTCATCTGTCTTAGCGTTCATTGCGAAATAATCAGTGCCACGTTCAAATCCAAATTCTGAACAGGCACTTGTTCTATCTCCATAAGAAAGGAGCATCTGCGGTTTGCCTGGGATGTTTTCGTCCCAGACGCTGAACTGAACAGGCTCATTCCAAGGAGCGTCATTGCGTTCGGTTATTGGCAGAACGTTGATTGCATTTGCGGATGTAGGAACTTCCGCGCCAATAGTGTCTTTAATTTCTTCTTCAAGACCAAACTTCTGCTGGTCACTCATGGAAGGAATAAGCCAAAGTGCATTATCAGTATTATACTCAACAGTGCCAGCATCATGACGGTCACTGTTCCGAGCAGTATAAGAAACTTCTTCATCGTTAAATGTAATGGTCAACGCAACGTTGACGTCTGTAGTACCAGCTGAAATAGCAACAGTTCCAGCAACGAAATATTCACCGGTTGATGTAACAGCAATCTTACTTTCATTATAGCACTCACCAATAAGAATAGCGGTTACGTCATGTGTAAGTTTTGGCAAGAACAACTTGTATGTGCCAAACTTTCCTATTTCAAGTGCAGGCGTATATGCAACATTGAAGAGCTGCTCAATAAAATCCTTGTCAGGATCATTGCCGTTTGTAATCAAGTTCAACTTACGAACATCATCAAGCGTTTCTACGCTATCTGCAGAAGACGCAAGTACAAAGCCTTTGAGGACAAACTTTACGCCGCCCTCAGCTCTAAGTACTTTGTCTTTAAAATCTTGTGTGAACTCTATTTTCATATTCTTAATTATTTATCTGAGCAAAACCATGAACGCCTGTATCAGCGTCATCAATACGAATGTATGAATGGGATTCTACTGGACTGATATTGTCTCTAAATACGCGTGTACCGTTAATCTCAGTAAATGATACATATCCAGATTCTGAAGCAATGTTCATAACAGTTACTACGGTGCCAGTAGGAATATTTTCTGCGTCAAGGTCAATTTCAGTATAATTGTCCTTGAGAATAAACTGCGCTGCGCCTGGAGTAGTAGCATGAACACGCTGAACATCTTCTTGAAGTTGATTGACTTTTGCTTCGCATTGGTTGACGAAGTCAGAAGTAGCCATCTTTGACTTCAATTCATAAAAGTTGATGTTGATTTCCTGTCCATTGACAGTAGCGTAAATGCCATCATAGCTGTATCTTACATTGTTAGCAGTAGGATTGTCGTAGCTATAAAGTCCTGCCCATCCTTGACGGTTGACAACGAACAAGTTATGACGGTACCATTCTTCATTTATTCCGCCTTCTCCATAGTATTTAGTATGTTCATTGATGTTATGACCTTCTGGAATTACGTCGTTGTGCATAAAACCATCACCAACGATAAAGACGTTATCTGGGTCAGAATCGTCTTTGTTCCATGCACCAATGATAGTTCTGCTTGAATCTCCTGGGAAGCCAGTGTGAAGCAAGCCAGTACCAAGCATTATGATACCGCCCTTGATGTTACTTGTGTAACCAAGGTAGTTGCCTATTTCAATGTCATAGGCAGTGTCTTTAACCATGTTATGATAGCCGCAAGGCGATGAAATCCAAGTACCTCTGAATGACTTTGGCGTAACGCCTTCTACTTGCGTGTATGAAGAACCAATCAAAGTAGGATTATGAATGGTACCTTTCACACCGTTAACATCAGCACTATCAGTATGCATGAACAAAGCGTTAGACACATCGTGGTTAACGCCTTTTCTAATTTTGTTCTTGTTAGAAGCAATGAACAAAGCATTCGTATTTCCGTTCACTTCGTTTTGGTCAGAGAACAAGAACGCATTGTCTTCACTTCCTTGTCCAATTTCGTTTTCCTGTGAAAAGATGAATGCGTTGCCGTAAGCGCCTTTGACATTTCTGTAAATGTTGTCCTTGCCAAACAAGTCAAAGTTAGAACGATTGGTGCTTGACTTACGTTCAGCAAGTCTGAAAAGCGGAGTGCCTTTTCCGTCTTTATTGTAACTGAAGAAAGCACGCTGACCAGCCCATGTCTTTGCAGCATCGTTGTTCAAGATAGAGAGCATCAACTGCGGCTGAGTATCTGAATAGTTGTCAGCGACAGGTGACATAATATTCACTTTTGCTAATGTTTCGTATGTATTTGCCATTTCATCACCTATACGATTAAAAGATTGTCAGTTGTACCAAGCGTAATCACATTTGGCATTTCTTTACTTGCTGTGCCATCATTGACGATATGAATGTGGTCAAGATTATCATCTATCGTTACTTCTCCATCTGTTTCCATTTCATATCTGATCTCAGCATTGAATACAAGATTTTCTGATTGTTTCTTCAATACCTTCAACTTGTTAGGATAGTAAGCGATAGCGAAGACTAACGGCTTTTGCGGATCTCCTTCAAGTCTATTCTTGTATTCTGGCTTAAACGGTAATGCGAAGAACAAGATTGCATCAAATTGCATATCGCCAGTCACGTTCGTAATGTTGAACATATCTGGCTTAATCAGAGCATTATATGAAGCGTAAAGAATGTCAGTTTCTTCATCATCTTTGCTCAACGAAAAGTCAAGCGGATAAAGATGTTCATCTAGCTTCTTTGTCAAATTGTATGTATAGCGGCTATCAGTAGGAACGATAGCGCCATTTGTATACTTGTAAACTGTATTCTTAAGAATGATAGTACAGTTATTCAAAATCCATTCGGTAGATAGCTTTGAAAGCTTGCCAGCATAACGGGCGCTGGCAAGGTGGTCTCTAGAATCTTTCACTAAAGCAAAACCGATGTTGGCAAACTTAAAACCAGTTCCTTGTTTGAAAATGGTTGCTTTGCCTTCATCGGTTACTGTTAATTCAAACTTGTTCGGATCCATTTCATCTATTCCTTTCTATATTTATTCGGAATAGATACTTGTCCCTGGAACATGTGTGAATGTTATCTTTTTAATGTACGATGTTTTTTCAATGTCTCCGTTATGAACGAAATTGAACAGGTCAGTCTTTGTCTTACCATCAGTAGGAATAAGATACATACCGCTGTCAAGAAGTTCAAACTTTACCTTACTGCAGTCAACAGTGATTGACGTATCATCTTGCGCCAATGTAATGTTTGACTTACATTTGATAGCGAGATTTGAAAGTACTGTATACCAATTGCCGTTGCTTCCGTAATAGTTTATCCAAAGCTTAGTGATATGACGTATTGAACGATCTTTCACAGTCTTCTCACGAATCTTTTTATTGATGTCATCATCATATTCAATTTTGTAAGGCACAACAGTTTCAGAATTTTCCTTATAACCGCTTGAGATCTTGACAGTAGTGACACTTTCTTCATCAGGAACAGTGTTGTACTTAATCAAGTTCAGGATCTTGGTGATAGGCTTAATGCTTCTGATTAGACGAATGAGTCCTTCAATGTTTTCGTTGAATGTCTCAAAGTCTGCCTTTGAAGTAATCTTTACATTGAAGCGTGAAGTCATGAACATGTTCGTAAAATCACGAAGAGTGTCTTCTTCAATGAATGTTGGATTTTCCTCAATAGGATTTTCCATCTTTACCCAAAGCGGAATCAACTTTGCGCTGAATGAGAACATCTTCAAAGCAAGAGTAATTCCCTTTTCAGTGCCTTTAAGCTGGTTGTAAAGTGGAAGGTTCTTCAAGGCGTATTTCACCATGTTCATCACTTCTGTTTCAGAATAATTGGTGAATGCGTCAGGATTGAAGAAACCGCTGTTCATCTTGACCAAAGTTTCAAGGTCAACGTTCCACTCCATTCCTCTGTGCTTTGCATAGTCAGCGACAAGATAATTCTCGATCTTATCAATGTCAAGGAAGTCTGAAATTTCAGCAATCTTTTCAAGACCAGAAATGTTAGTTCCTCTAGTGACATTGGTGTACATGGTGTTCAAGAACAGTTCAAAGAACTTTACGAAATCGTAATAGTCAGTCTGTCTCAAATACTTTGGCACAAACTGTTTCAAGTTGTAACGTCTGCCATCAGGATCCATCACAATCCAAGGTCCAAGTTCTGCTTCGGCATAAGTTGCGTTCTTAACATAATCATCAAGCTGGGCACTTCCAATCTTTACCCATGCCTGAACTATTACAGAACCTGCTGAGTTGATGTTTGTGATCTTGAATCTTATAAGTCCGTTCTCTTCATAGCATGAATTGTCAACCTTGTCAGAAATCGTACTTGGGTCAATCCAACCTACGGAATCCGCGGAAAGTTGCTCTATGATGGAGTCAGCGCCAAGGACCCACAAGCCTTTATTTGGGTTGAATATGGTACAATATACCTCACCCTCAATTCCGGCATCTAAAGTCATATTTGGCGGGTTTGGAACGTCAAACGTAATCTCCAATGGTAACAACTCGTCTTGTTTAATGTTTACATACTTAAATTCTTGAGAATTGAACCCAGACGAATTAGTTGCCTTGTCATAAACAGTCAGAGATAGTGTCTTTCCTGAACAAGTAGGACTATCAAAACTATCGGGTATGTCAAACTCAACTTTATAAGTATCAGCGCCATTTGAAAAGACACGAAGATTCTGAAGTTCATTTACTTCAGCGCCTGTCTTTCTGCTATAATCATAAAGTGTTTCTTCGCCGCGTGTGATAGTAAAGTTCTTATAGTCAAGGCCGCAGTCGTCACGAAAGACAAATTCACAATGACGAGCAGAAACAGAGCCATCATTTATTAAAATGTATTCAGTGCCAGCGTCAGAAACAAGTTCTGGCGGTTTCGTGTCCATTACGACCGTTTCAAAAGAGCTTCTTAACTTGACGAATGATCCGCTTGTTTCACCTGGGACTATTGTTGGTCCAAGATAACGCATTGGGTTTTCAGGATGTTGGGTATTCCAGTCACCACCAGAATACTGCAAGAACGGATTGTCAGGTTCCCATCTATCTGGGTCTGGAGTTCCACTACCAGAAGCACAGAGAGTCCACCAGTCTTCAACAGGTCCAGAACCTGAAACATCCTTCGTGATAGGATAGAACTTTACACCGTTGTCTTGTCCAACGTCCCACTCAAACTTCCAAGTGGTATCAAATCTAAGGTCTTGGTAATTAAACTCAACATCGCTGTGTTTAATCATTATGCACTCCACAAGCTTATGCTTTCAAAGCTTCTTCTGTCAAGAGCTGTAAATTTCAATTTCGGCCAGTCCTTTTCACACTGTCTTGCGTAATTGGAAATGACAAAGATACGATTGACGACTGGGTTCTTAACGATAATTTGCGGTTCACGCCTAGTGTTGTTGTCTACGTGATGATTAAGTTCTGGACGATACTTGTCTAGCATCTTTACCAATGACGCGGTCAACACTTGAGTTGCTTGCTGCAATGTTCCTTCATCACAAGCGTCAATGAAACGATGCAAGTCGTCAGATTGAAGAATGATTCGTTTGAACTCTTCAAAGTCATCAATGATTTCAGACTTACGATTTGGCGGCAAAGAAATGCCGCCTTCAGAAAACCAGTTGTTAATGTTATGAGCGTTCCAAAGATACTTCTTGATAGTCGCCAACTTGTAGTTTCTTACTTCGTCCTTGAAGGTTTCAGAATAAGTCATGAAATCAGACCATTCTTTTCCATCTTCAGAAGAAATGATCTTGTTCGTAAATTCATCAAATGATCTCAAGCCTTCAACTTGAATGACGCAGTCAGCGTGAGTAAACGGATTGCTGCCATCTTGATACAGCTGGTTTGGGTTGACTGAAACTTGATACTGTTCTGCTTCGCAGATTTCCTTCAACGTCTGAATAAGTCTGCTGTAAGGGCACTGAACAAAGCCCATGAATGACTTCTTAGCAAGTATCTTTGAAAGATCTTGTTTGCTCAACGGCATCGTTGTCTTGGAAATATCAAAAATGTCACGGTAATTTAACATACTCTAAACTCTTTATTTTATTTATTTGGGATAAATATAACATGGCAGAAAGAACAATTTTACAGACAGCAGAAAACGCTAAAGGCGATTACGAAAGAGAACAAGCGCGTCAATACATCAAGAACAAGATGCGTGAAGCTGAGCAACGTGCTACTATGAATGACGCTGCTGCGAATGGCGGTCAGTCAAATGCAAATCGTGTAAATAAGATTCTTAGTCAAAATGAAACTTATGCAAGTTTGCAGCAAGATGAACAACTTCTTACTGAAGGCAAATTGTCTGATGATTATGTTCTTCGTTATGCAAGAGCAAATATTGCTCAAAAGCAACAGCAAGAAGACAATAAAACTGATTATGTAGACCTTGGCATATCTAGAGCACGTGATAGAATAGAAAATGAAGGTACATCTGAAAACATGTACACTATCGCACAAGACATGGCTGACCTTGGATATAGTGCTCATATCTTTGGTCCTGACGGAATTGTCACTACTGACCAGCACTACTTTGACGCAATGAAAGAAGGCGTTCAAGGATCATTCCACGGCGAAACATACGATGAACTTGAAATCAGAAAATTCATGGAGTACGGAAACAACTACTTCAGCCTTTTCACTTACATTCCAGGTCAAGATGAAAAGATCCCATTCGTTGCTGACGGCGTAATGACTGAATTGCCTCCTGTCTCATTCTCTACTGAATGGGCAAACTCTCCTGCAGCGTCTGTTGGTGAAAAGCTAGACGAAACATTGAATAATGACTTCATTGAATTTCTTGGAATGAGAGCTGCTGATGCAAGCACTCCTGTTATGCGTAGAAAAGATGCATTGACTACCCGTGTCTATAAAGATGCTGGTGAAATGAAGTTCCAAGTGAAGTTCAGAATTTACCCAGGACAGAAGATTGGTAACCGTCAAATGACAAACGTAAAAGAATGGCTCTTGTTCTTGAGCCTTACTACTCCAATCAACGCTGCCTGTTCATTTTCAGTAAGCAATACATTTGGCAACATCATTAAGACTGCTGACGGTATTGCCAACGCCTTTGCAGAACTTAAGGACTATATCAGCGGCGACAAAAGTAATGATGATGTTGACCCTAATGTAGCTACTGTTCTTAAAGCACAGCTTGGTTCAAGCACGACTGTTGACTCGCTTTATTCATTCCAGAATGCAGCAGCAAGAATTGCGAACGCAAACGTATTCGGCGCCTGTGTATTTGGATTACGAATCTATCCTTGGATTTTCAAGCAGGCGTTGACTGTCTATATCAGCGACTGGTCAGTAGAACCATCAAAGGAATGGAATGAGACTGTCAATGATCATTACTTCTATGATTTCACACTTAACTGCGAATTAGACCAAAAGCCCAGTGCGAACACCTGGGCTAAGGAAATACTTAAGGATACTGGATTTTAGAAGCTTATCTTTGAAACTTCTGAACAGAACATTCTCGAAATAAAGACGTTTGACGGTGAGAAGTTCGTTTCTACCGATACATCAAAATCTACCCACAAAGGTTCTGGAAGTCCAGTCTTCGCGTTGATAGTCATCTGCTGACTTGGTCTCCACTCAAATGAATTGACAATCCAGTCTATTTCTTCAGGAAAAGTAAATGAACCAACTTTTGAGAATGCCAAAGTATAGTTAAGACGAGGACCAGCTGCAATGTCAACAAGTCCAGAATTTTCCTTTATCTTATCCCAAAGAACACCCAATGAAGCAGCGCCAGCAGTAATCATATTGCTACCGCTTTTTCTTGAATTGTCATAAGCCTCTTTTGCTTCTCTTATGTCGCCAGCGACAGCTCTTGCAGCGTCTGCAGCTGCGCCAATCGTATTTGACGAAATTGAGAATTTCTGCGAAGGAGCACAGACGATAGTAAAGAACTTAATCAAACGGTTATAGTCAATGATCTCGTCTTGAGAAGTTACGATATCGTCCTTATCAACGACGTGAGCATAGTTGTTCATTTCCTTTGCGTTTCTATGGTAGATTCGGAACTTCAACTTCATTCCAATTGGGCTGCCAACTTCAGTCAACTTCTGAGTCCACGCATCAGTAGGCGTACCGTTTTTAGCCATGTTGCCAGAAAGCATCTTAAGCAAGTTCGAGTTAAAGACTTCATTTACTTTATTTGCTATTGATGCGCCACCACTTGCTTTCCATTTAGTGGAGATGTTGAATGAGACAGGCTCCATCAAAGTAATGGCATAGTTAAGATCATATTTAGTACCGCTAAGATTGATGTCATAGCTGTTTTCACCTGGAGGAAGTCCCTGCTTGGCAAGATGAAAAATGACCTCCATAGACTTTTGGTATGGAGTCATTTGTGTTTCTACATCAGGGCGTTTATCCGGTCTTCTAATCTTTAATGCCATTTACTAGCCTTCATTATCAAAAATGCTGTACGGTCTTGATGGTTCACGAACAGTGACTTGAAGATTCAATCCTTGAAGTGCAGCAGTCAAAGCACGAAGCTCAGTGATGATAGCGTTCTGCATAGCAGCAAGAGTCTCACCGGTAACCTTGTCTTCAGGAGCTCCAATGACAGCAGTATCGTGCAAGAACTTATTGCCATCCTTTGCGTCAAAACTGTTATATGTATTAGAGTAACTGTTAAGGTATTCTTCGTTCTGATATGAAGATCTTGCAATTCTTGCCTGTTGCTGTACACGGTTGCTTGCCATCTGAGTAATCATTGTGTCAATATGATGCAAAGTGTCGTGAATAGGCTGGAGTCTGGTCTTCAAGTCAATGCCTTCTTCTTTAGCCTTTTCAACTGACTTGAACAAAGCAGATGAAACGATTGAAGCAGCAAGGCCGTTGAAGATCTTTGACATCTCGCTAGCAAGACCGTCCATAGTATGTTCCATTCTCAAGAACGAATCGCCAAGATGGCTGATAACTGCATCAAGTCCATGACTCAAAGTCTCTGACATCGCAAGCATGCTAGAAGTCATCATCGGAATTACATTTCCAATGACAGTAATCGTATCTTTGACCATTTCTTCAGTCTTTGAAAGCTGGGCAGCGAAGGCGTCAGTGATGTTCTGCACCATGTTGTCCACCATTCCTTTCATCGCTTTCGTAATTAAGTAAGTGGCTGCCAAAGTAACAAGAACTGCACCTACAACGGCTACCGCAATAACAGCAGCGACAACAAGGAATGCAGCGACGATAACGCCTATTCCTATCAAAGCGACAGCAGCAGGTTGTGAAGCGATAGCCACCTTTAACCATTCACAAGCTATCTGTATTCCGAGTAAGATCATTGTCTTACTTATCTGGAAAGCCACGAATGCCACAAAGAGTCCTATGACGGCAGCGCCCAATGCGACCACGAAGTCCATTACTGAACCGTTCAACCATCCAACGACAAATCCATAAAGAAGAAGACCGCCGACAATGATAATAGGCAAGAACTTGTCAAAGAATGCAGATACAAGAGCGACAGGATTAAGCACTTTCGTAAGGCTATCCGCCATCTTTGCAGCAATCATCGCAGAGTCAAGTGCTGGTTCTTTTGCTGCAGGGCCGTTTACAAGCTGAGCAACGCCATCGTTCTTAATGACGTTTGTCTCGACCTTCTTCTTGTCTTCAAGCAATAACTTATAGATGTTTGAAACTAGCTTATTGAGACCAAGCAAATTATCTCGTGTATCATTGGCAGTATCTGTACCAAGCTTCAGCATAGATTCAATCGTGCCAGTAATGTAATGAATATTGGCAGCCATCTCGTCAATGTTTTTTCTGGTGTTCCTGAAGAAAAGGTTAAGCGGATTAAGTTTCTCCGCAACCTGCTTTACGGTGTTCGCTGCTTGAACGCCGTTCGCCATTCTATCAAGATAATTTTGCATTGCATCTGCCATATACTATTCTCCAATAGTATTTATTCCATTCCACAAGTCAAGGCTTCATAGAAGTCAATCTGAGGCGAGAAGGTTCTCTCAAAAGCAAAGTCTGTGTAAGTCAAGGAATATCTATCGCCTTCAAATTCAGCAAGACGACGTTTCATTTCTTCCTGCCATTCTTCCTGTTCCTTCGCCTTTGCTTCTTCCCTTAATTTCTTTTCATCTTTGATGTCTTTTGCGTCTTCGTACTGCTGTCTCTTTAAGCGTTGAGTAAAAGTAACGCAACAGCTCTTGCAGCAGAACTTCTGATAACCAGCTGAAATCTTCAAGAACGGCGTTGGTTTTCCACATTCAGCGCAGATACCTTCATCGTCACGTTTCAAGTATTCGTCGTAGTACTCCTGCGGAGTCAATTCGTGAACATCTTTTAAGTGCTTGGTGAATGCTTGCGATGCACGGTTGTTGTTAGCGCCTGTTACTTCCGTCTGACAGATAGGGCACTTGATAGTAGCGCCAGTGGCGTTCTTTTCTTGGAACTGTCTTGAGCATTTTGCAGAACAGAATCTATCATAGCCAACGACAATATTTCGCCACTTGATATCTGTGCTTCCACAGTTAAGGCACTTTCCTGTGCTTTCATCACGTAAGTACTTATCATAGTACTCACGGGCATTCATATCGTGTTCGCCAGACAGATGGGAGGTAAACTCCATACTGTCTTCAAACATCTTTCCACATTCTTTACATTGCGTCTTGATTTTCAATTTCATCTTCTTCATCCATCAATTTAAAGTCAAGTTCTTCTACTTGGAATGTCGCAATGATAGTTCCAATTTCAGAAGCAGTATAGGTAAGGCGCAAGCCAGAAAGGTTATTCAGATGGCAGCGCTTGAAAAGAATCTTCGAGACAGGCTCATGTTCGTTATTAAGCATGTGAAGTTCAATCGCATCAATGCAGTTTTCATGCACGCACTTTTCGCCATAAATGTTTGTTCTTTCAGCATCTCCATGCAAAGTGTGGTACATCCATGTATAAAGAGCGTACCAGTTGAAAGCTCTTTCATCAATCGAGAACTCGATGTTAATAGTTCCATAATGTCTATCACCAGTAGTAGCTGGATGGTATGCGATAGCATGTCCAAGAACAGTTGAAAGCATTGGAATAGAACAGTCAGGAACGTTAAAGTCCTTTACCTTACCGCTGAAAATCTCCAATGGAAGATCCTTTCGTCCAGTAAAATTTGGGAAGTTGCTGAAGTGCATCTCCCAATGGTTGGTGTTATAATCATTTATCTCACGGTTAATTCCTGACATAAGATCTCCTAAAATTCATACTCGACCATCACATGGTCTTTGTAGTAATCAACTTTGTCTACTGGATTTATATCTTGAGTTATAGTCACAACATTTATGCCAGAACATCCCATAATGTCTTCTGTTGTCTGGCTGCCTACTGTTTCATACCCATCAAGTTCAAGGCCTTCGTTGGTTCCTGGCTGACAGAATGCTGACTTATGAGTCCAATCACTTGGACTAGAAACATCAATTCCTAAATCAGTTGCAAGATCATTTGGTATGAATGCTGAATAAGTTGCAGCGTATGTAGCAGTTCCATCCTCAGTTCTACTGCTGTAGTTGTTGATGAACAACTTATCATTATCATTTTCATCGCTGAAGATGTAATCAGGACGATAGGCAGAAGTAGGCAAAACCTTATCCAGTTCATTTGGGTACTTTTTCTTGATTTCACCAGGCATAAGTCTTGGCATTAAGCAAAGGTCAAAACGAGCGGTATTCTCGAAATCAAACGCAACGACGACAAGCAAGACGTACCAGTGATGATCCGGCTTGTCCTCTACACTATTCTTCGGAACGAAACGCATTTCCATTGTCTTATGATCTTCGCTGACCCAGAACTGAAAACCGTTTCTGATAAGACTTTCTTCATCAGTGTTGCAGTAAGTAGCGACATTGTCCTTCGTAACAAAGGCGAGTGGCTCAGACGCCTCAGTAATGACTGCTTCATTCTTATTTCTGATTTCGCCTCTATGAAGATATGAATAAAGATAGTCGCCGATGTCTATTCTGAACTCAGGCGACGTAAGGTCAATCGCCTTGTCCTCAGACGTGACGGTGACCTTTACGATGTATTCAGTATAGTCTGTTTTTACTTGCAACATATTATGCTCTGTACTTATAGGTTATGTTTAGACGAACCACTGGAAGTTCATTATCCATTGAGTAGTCAATGATGTTGTTATTGTCATCAAGGATTGAGTCACAGAAAACAACCTTCATCTGTCTGTAAATGTCAAGCACAAGATTTGTGATTCCATTCCAAAGGTCACCATTGACTGACTGCTCAAGAAGTTCTCCCTTAAGGCTGTCATGTCCATAGTACTTGTTGATAAGATATGGAACGAAATGCTGCCAGAATGACTTTTCAGTCAATTCCTTTTCAAGGTCGCCTTGCTGAACAGAACCAAGACGATAGATTGTTTCATCACGGGTTACTTCGTCCATTGTCTCAATTGTGTAAGGCAAATGAATTGGGCGATCTGCTTGCGTAAGTGCAGGCTTGCATGCATTCATCCATTCTTTTACATCAGCAATAACTGCTCTGGTTTGTGTAGCGTCAAGTCCATAAGCAGTAGCATTAGAAACTGACAAGTTTGAAGTAGAAGCAAAATCTGCACTACCAGCAACACTGATGTAGAATACTGCATTATCAGCGATCTGTTGAACTTGACTTGTCTGATATCCGTACATTGAAAGAATGAAGTTAGTTGAAGTTTCAGACACTTCATAAGGAGTGAATTGGAACTTGTTTACTTCAGTACCACCATTATTCAATGAAACGATGATGTTCTTATTCTTAAACGCATCAACGCTGATAGACGCATTGTTGGCGTCAGTCTTCGGGATGGTGATTGTGTTATAGTTCTGATAATGAACTTCATCTTTATCAATGTAATCTCTGTCAGGAGCACCCGGCAAGTTACGGTTGATTGAGTAAAGACCAGAATTTGGTCCAACTGCAAATGAGAACGTAGACTTGTCGCTCATGATAAGTTCTGAAACCTTAATGTCAAGGTTCACTGACTTAGTCTCAGGGCGTTCATTGAAGAACTTGATAATGTCTGCCTTATAGATTGATTTTCTAAAGGTAGTGTTTTCGTCAAGCCATTCATAAATCTTGTTTTCAACATCAATCTTGTACTGCTGCAACTTAGAAAGCGAGTCAACCTCTACAGTTCCAACTACATCAAAGTACTGTACAAATGGCGGCATAGAGTAAAGCTTAGTTCCGATGAGCATCTTGTCTTGAACGTTATCACGGATCTTCTTTACGTTCTTCTGCCATTGTTGTGACGGGTTCTTTGCATACTGCTGTGTGTCAAAAGACTTAGTGCTAAGAAGCAACTTGATGTAGTCAGTCAAATGCTCAAGATATTTCGTTCCAGAGCCATAAACAGTGAATGCGCCAAAGGTTTCGTCTTCGTCATCAAGAACATTACGGACAGAGTTCAACTTTCCGTTGATGTTGTAAGTACTTGCAGCTAAGCAGTAAAGAACGACGTTCTGAAGATACTTGTATGTAACTGTGCCATTTGTGCCAAGAGCTTCAACTTCATCTTGACCCCAAGCAGATGCGTTCTTTACCTTAATCGGAGTAGTCAAAGAAGTGAAGTATGACTCAAAGTCGTTCTTGGTGATTAGACGACCTGCAGCAGCATAGTAAAGCGGTGCATGATTCTTGATGCTCAAAGCAGATTCAAAATCAGCGCCAGCAGTAATGTCGCTGTTCAAAAGGATCTGGACGTTTGAAGAAATGTCAACGATAGATCCAGCTTGGGTAGCGAAGAAATCAGTTGAACACTGGAACATGCTGCCTGTGGTACCGACAGTATTTGCAGTAGCGCCACGAGTCTTCAAGTAACGAACGTAGATGTTGTCTGAATTGACACTTAGACCGTTATCAACAAGAATGCCGTCGCCGAACTGAATGCGAGTAGTCTTGTCGCTGTTAGTCGTTACAGCACAGACCTTCAATGGGCTCTTAGGCATATCTTGAGCAAGAACATCTGGGTTCAAGAAGATAGAATAGTCTTCAATGTCATAAAGATTAGAACCATCTGAATTGAACGCTTCGTCCTTAGTCTTACCAATGCCAATCTTGGTATAGCCAGAATGCTTTACATAACGTCCATAGTTGTATGAGCTAGGATCTCGTCTACCAAACCAGTTTGAGAACTCAAGATCGTTAATGTCATAGAACTGATAATTCTTTCCGAGCTTACGAAGATTTGAAACGCCTTTAATTTCTACATCAGCAAATTCAGCTTGGTAAGCCTTGATTGGTTGGACATCTCCGGCTTTGTAATACTTGATTCCTGCAAGCGGCAACCACTTCATGTTTTCTGCTTTCTTAGACATAACGATAGTCTTTGACCACGATGAATTATCGCGTCCATCATTAATGTCCTCAGCAGTGAACGTATATGAATAGTCAGTCGCTAGAATGTAAGGGTTGCCGTTGAAAGACAACTTAACGTCTTCTTGAGAGAAATAAACAGTAGCACCTGCTTGAAGTTCTGCAGGGAGAGGTCCTCTAAGAACGATTGCTACTTCAACTTCTGCAGGAGTAGGTTTCTTTGGTGAATAGCCCAAAGTAGCTGCATGCTTGATAATGCTAGAATCTAGCTTTGCGGTATGCATGAAACTTTCTTCTGCCACGCGCTGCATGTAGAAGTTCGTCATGTCAATAGTGCCAGTAAGCATCTCCATAAACATTTGGTAGATAGATGCTGCTGACAACTTCTTAAATTTCTCATCAGAACGAAGACGATTGGTAAAGTCCTCAATCATCTGCTGATATGTAAAGCGTGTGTAATGTGTATTAAAAGCCATAAAGATTCCTTTATCTTTTTATATTTATACACAAAAAGGCCGGTGGGAGAACCACCGGCAGTCGCTATTACAAGTCTTTGTACTTGCTGAAGTTTGGAAGGAAGAAATCAGGAGTAAATCCAATTTCTTCAACAACGGTATTGCCGCAATCACAAGGAATCTTGATGTTAGGCAAAATACCGAAGTTGTTTTCAAGGAGATAGTTCGTATAGACTGAGAAGTCATAGGCGTCAAGTTTCTTTAGATAGTTGTATGCGTCCAAAGTATTGACTCGTTCGCCATTGATTTCTTCAAGATAGACAGTCAAGTCAATCATATCTGGGTCAAGCGGAATCTTAATCTGCTGATTGTTCTTAACTGAATTAGCACGGTCTTCAGAACGGATAGTTGGAAGACGCAAAGTCAATACGTCTTTTGAATGTGGAAGTTCAAGAGTCTTGTTGAAGTCATCGTTCAAGTACGCGACATTCAACTTATTGATAGTTGCTTTATAAATGCCTGCCTTGCCGCAGTCCTTGCATTTGTACTTAATAAAGATCGGAAAATCGTCATACGTGACGGATCTGATATAAAACAACAGCCAAAGTTTATCGCCCTGCAGAATGTCCTTATAAGGCACGCCATGTACTCTGTTAAAAAGCACGCCATTGATTCTGGCTTGTGCGTTTTCAGGTTTCATGGTGTTAAGATTCTTAAGGTCAATTGGGTCAAGCGGAGATACGTACATCGGACACTTGTACTCACGGCCCTTTGAAGGAAGCATGTCAGTGTTCACCATTACTGCATTCTTTGGAATTACTGCCTGTTTTGGAGTTCCAAGTTCTGCAGCTGCTTCATTCTTAATTGCTTCTTCTTGTGCTAAAAGCTGTGCGGTCATTGCGTTAAGATCGCCACCAGCAGGAAGTTTTGTACTTTGCATAAATTCACCTCAAATTGATTTTCTATATTTATTACACAAAAAAGCCGTGAGGCAGAACCTCACGGCTTGGGAATTTTAACTCGCCAGATTAAGCGTCAAATTCCTTCTTGTTCGGCTTAACTGCAGAGCCAGCTTCATCGGCTGGTCCAATGCCGTAGACAACGTCTGCGACAGAGTATGCAGTGTCCCCAGAAGTGTAAGTTGGGATCGGAGCCATTGGGTCAACAAGGACGGTGCGCTTGTTGAAGCCAGACGGATCCTTGAACGGATCTGCTGAGTATGCGCCGTTAACCAACTCATCTGACAACTGACGGTAAATGCCGTCCTGGTAGGAATCGGTTACGTAGGCCTTTCCGTCAGGTCCAATTCCGCTGAATGCAGAAGAATAGAACTTGTCGAGAGGTGCCTGAACGTAATCGTTACCAACCTGATAAAATTCTGGTGCTTGAACTGTAGGTTTCATTTCTAATTTTCTCCTTTATCGGTTAAAGATTAGTATACGTCACCAGCAATCTTTCTGTCAAGACCTTCGAACTTCAAGGTGCGATAGTAGTTATCTGCGCCCAAAAGGTTATTCGCAAATGCGTAACGGGTCATGATACCGATTCTTGGTGAGAAGGTGTTCGGGTCAATAGCCTGGTTAACTACACCGGTTACGTACGGGCAGAATACCACGCCAGCATCATCGTTAGATGCGCCCTTGTATGCGATAAGAACTTCACAGTTATCAACACCGTGGTTGACTGCGTAAGCATCGCGGTATACCTTGATTGAACCGCCGTTCAAAGTACCAACTTCAGCAGTTGCGGTAGAACCAGTTACATCAGTGGCAATCTTGTTGAAGAACTGGGTTGAAGACTGCAATGCAGTAGCAACAGCCGGAGATACAACAGCAATGTTACCCGGAGCCTTACGAGTTGCGATAGCAATATCGTTAGATGCTGCGATGATGTGGGTGATGATGTTAGAGATTCTTTCCTGAGACCAACGGCCAGACCAATCATCCTGTACGTCCTTGTTTTCTTCCTTCGGACGGAGAGTCTTGACCTTAGTCAATGCCTTACAACGTGCGATGGTTTCACGGTCAATTTCTGCAGTAAGTTCATACTGGAGAGTGTTAACCATGTCGTTCACCATGTCAACGCCCTGCATCTTCTTGATATCGTCAATAGATTCAAGAGAGAAGCTTGATGCAATCTTACGAGTGCGGGCTACGATTGGCTGACGGCTGAACATGATTGCCAATTCTGGAATCTTGCCGTATCCGTCGTGGTTGTTAACTGACCACTTTTCAGCTTCCTGAGTTTCTACACCGAGGCCGCTGTCAGCTGGACCATGAGTACCATGCTGAGAACCAGTGAAGCCAGAATATTCCGGCACGTCCTTCCATGCTGCTTCAACGACGCGGCCCTTATCGAGTTCGTCCTTGTAAACAGTACGCATTGCGTATGCCAAGCCTACAGGTCCCTGCATTGCCTGAACGCCAACAAGAACGTTAGCAAACAACTGCGGATAAACACGGCGAACGAGTGCAAGTGAAACTGGAGCAAAAACTGCCTTAGCGTCACCGCCATGTGGGATACCCTGGTCAGCACCAGTTGGAGCGCCAACACCGATACCAAAGTCTTCTAGCAATGCGCCAGAATAGATATCCTGTGTGCACTGGTTTTCCATCAACTGTGCAACGTTTTCCTTAATATAACGGTTCTTGATGTCAGCTACTGATAGACCTTCGTCTACTTGAGACCAGTAGTCAACAACTTCTTTTCTGATCTTTGCCATTTTCTGATTTCCTCCAAATGAGTGTTAAAAATCAAAACTGATAAATTGCTTTATCATTTTATTTTATTTATTTGTTTCTTTTTTAATTTTCTCTTGTAAAAGCGGCAGCTGACTTCAACAAGAAATCATTTGCGCTCATTTGCTGCTTCGGATGGAACTTTTCGGTCAAAATGTCCTGTGTTTCATCTTCTACATGCAATGCATGAGAATTAAGTCTGTGATTTTCCGAAAGACGCTGTGCAGCAGGGCGCTTCATAGCAGGAGCACGTTCGTTAAGAATAGTGATGTAGGAATCAATATCTTTCTTAGTGTTTGCGTATGACTTGCTTTCAAACATGTTCTTAACGCGAGCAGTCTGCTGGTCATTAAGTCCACGAGTCTTTTCAGCAATAAGTGCCTTCTTTTCAGCTTCGTCCAATCTCTTTGAAAGGCTCATACCAGACTCAACCTGAAGTCTGAGAGATTCCTTCAATTCAGCAAGCTCTTTCTTGGCTTCACGAATCTTTGCAGATCCACTAGTGTCAAGCGGTACGAACTGATCTTGGAATGCGTTCTTGATAACGTTGATGATCGGTTCGTAGGTTTCGTTAACAGCTTGTTTCTTGATAAGATCTGGACTGATCTTTTCGGAAATAGTCTTTTCAAGCCAAAGATCCAAGCATTCAAGCATTTCCTGCTCGAAGTTTTCAATCTCTTCGCCAACACGAGCCTTGAAGTTTTCTTCAGACTTCTCGAAGATATACTGCTTTGCTGCTTCCTCAAGTTTCTTCTGTTGGGCATCAATCTTCTTCTGTGCCTTTTCAGCGATACTGGTGCAACGCATTTCACAGTACTTATTGGCTAGAGCTTCCAACTCAGCGGTTTTCTTATCAACTGCTTCTTGGATTTTCTTCTGACAGAATTCGTCAGCTTTCTTGGCAAGATTCTTTGTTTCTTCTGTAAGTTTTACTTGTACTCTTTCGTCCACAGCTTTCTCGAATGATTCCTTTACTTCATTCAAGTCCTCTGGAGAAAGGACACCAGAAAGTTTTTCATAAATCTTTTCCATTCTATTTCCTCCAATTTACTTTTCAACAACGAGAGGCGTTTAAAATCCTTCTCTTATTTTATTTATCTCAATGCGGTAGGCAAAAATTCTTGTTTTTAAAGTCATAAAAATACCGGAGGACGAACCTCCGGTTTTATTGACGTAGACCTAACTTTACGAGAAATTCTTAATAAGACCAAGTTCTCTATCAAGTTTCTCGATAGTGTCTGCAAAGAGATTTTCTAGCGAGATCTTTGAAGAATACTGTTTCTTATACTGTTCAAGTTCATCACGGAATGCCTGCAACTTACGAAGAGCAGCAGACAATTCATACTTTTCATCATTGATGAGATATGACTTAGACTGAAGTTTAAATTCATATCCCATAGACAAGACCGTTTCAACTAGCTTGTCAGCGAAGTCTCGGATTGCATCATAGATTTCTTCAAAGTGCGTATGATGGAATCCGCTTCCACAAGTCCAATGCCAGATCTGAACTTTGTTTGCGAATGTAAGCGCATCAAGTGCGAAAGTATAGAGCTTTTCGCACTCATTGTCCATCGTGCTCGCAAGAAAACTGAGGAAATCATCAGCAAGCTTCTGATTCTCAGGATTCTGTGCTACTGGTTGTGAAATTGCTTCGCCTTCCATTAGTCTTCAACCTCTTTAACCTGCACCGCCTGTGGAGTAAATGCAGAATGCTCGCCTGTGTAGATAGGCTTAAGAAGTTCATGAGTATGTCCGCAAGATTCAAGAACCTTGCCATCAACGATCATATGTTCATGCATTGCGGCATGAATAGAATCCTTCTTTGGTTCATCGAGAGCAGGACCAGTCTTGCCCCAACCCTGTGCAGGATCCCAAAGAATGTAATCGTGATGATGCGGTCCGCAACACTGATTGCCTTTCATGCTATCAGTCTGTCCAATGGAAACAGTGCTTTCATTCAAATCGTGCACTGATTCCACTGTGTTCTTAAGAAATTCATCTAGATTCTGTGCCATTTATTGCCTCTTAGTCATTACCGATAACGCTGAATGTTGAATATCTAAACTGGACAGAACGAGCAAGCTTGGTTTCAGATTCCATATCAAGTTCAGCAGGAGAGATTTCCTTCGGCCAGCAGAACTTGAACTTGTAAGAAATCGGGAGCTTGTTCTCGAGAGTCGAGTCATAGATGTCAATGGTGATTGTAGCAGCATAGTCTTGCATATAGTTAGAAACTGCACCACCAGTTGAGCCGTTTGCATCAACGTCATCTTCCTGAGTGTGGTTATAAAGAAGGTTGGACCATCTGTGAAGAATCTTACCAATCTTCATATCCTGGAACTCATCAAAACGAATAGTCAAAGTACCATCAACGGTTGCCTTGCCTGGGTAGACGAGCTTTGAGCCCATGAACTCGGTAGCAAGTTCACCAAAAGTCTTACCAGGAATAGATCCAGTACGTGCCTGCAAAAGCATGTCTTCTGGTTCAAGAACATCCTCAAGGTCTTTATTGTCAAATTTGAAATTCACAAGGAATAGCCAAGACTTGACAAGGTCTGGCTTATTCTTCAACTTGGTAGTGAATACCGACATGTTTTGTACAGCCATGAAAAATTCTCCTTATACTTTTTATTATTTATACATGGAGTTAATAATCCATGTCTCCCTCTTCCACTTCCTCGCTTTCATCACCACCTTCTGCCTTAGCAGCCTCAACTTTCTTCTTCAGTTCGGCAATTTCTCTTGCGAGCATTTCTTCGTTCTTCTTCCATTCATCAGTCTTATAACCAAGCATGTTTTCAAATACGAACTGCTTTGCGAAGATCGGAGGTGCTTCATCTGAATCGTCCTTAATGTTAGCACGGGTTGGAAGCATAGTAGAAACAGTTCCAAGAATACCTGTTCTCTTTTCTGCCATAGCCAAAGCTCTGAACTGAACAGTGTCAGTAGCAGGGATAAGGGAAATTTCATAAAGAGCGGAGTCAAGGTACTTTTCTTCATAGCCAGCGACTTGCAACTGAACCATGAAAATCTGCATGATAACATCAGCGAAACGTTCAGAGAATTCTTGACAACGTTTCTGGAACTGGCTTTCATCAAGGCTCAAACCATCTAAGCCTTGAACGTACTGAGAAGAACCAGCTTCTCCTTTCCAGCGAGTACCCGGAACTTCAAGAGCGTCAGCGACATCTTCTTTGAAACTGCTGATAGCGTCCTGAGCGCCATTGAACTCGGTAGATCCTTTCAATGTTTCAACAGAAGAACCTTGTCCGTTTCTGTCTTGCATGAACCAGATATCCTGAGTCATTGCTTGTGTATTAGCAGAACCAACTACAAGACCAGTTGTCGGGTCAAGATTCAAGTCTCTACGATACTGGCTGATAATCTGCTGCAAGTATTCAGGCTGGCGAGAGGTTGCCATCTGACCACCGTAGATCTTCCAGATTCTCTTTTCAGGAGCACGAACAATGAAATACACAGTCTGTGCATCTTGAATAGCGCGAAGCTGGTTTATAGGCTTAATAGCAGCCTCTAGATGTCCTCTAACATCGTTAAGGTTGTTGCCATAATATTTACCGTAATTTGCGTACGCAATCTCATTACGGGTGAACGTTTTAAGTTCCTTCTTTGCGAAGCTCGGGTCAACAAGTGATGGATCCTGAACGAAGCCAGTAAGAACTCCTTCTTCATATACACACAATGTGCAGTATGGTGGAAGTACCTTAATGCCAGCGACACAGTTCTTTTCATCATTAAGACAGATTTCAAGGAAGATTTCACCGTCAATAAGCCACTTGCGGAAAAGTGACTTTACTTCTGACTTCTTAATTACACTGTTGATAACCCAGTCAAATTCTTTCTTCAATGAGTCAAATTCGGAGTTCGTAAAATACTTCTTCTGTGACTCTACAATGTCAAACTTAGCGACTTCGCCAGTCACTGTTCTTGAGCAGCATTCGCCAACAATGATATTCAACATCTTCTTAACGAAGGCGTACAAAGCCATGTTACGATAGAAGTTGATACGCTGTCTCTTAGAAGAAAAGACAGTATCAAAGATTATGTTGTTTTGCTCGAAAGGGTAGGCCGGAGCCGCCTGACCCGTAATGCCTCTAATGTACTTGCTTAAATCAAGTGTGTCTTCGCCAACGCCGTAAGAGTTCAGCTTGGCGGTCATCTCACGAGTCTGTACTTTGTCAGGAAGTACCTGTAAGAACTTTGGTGATAGCGGGTTAAAAAGACTGAAATTCATTTATTGCCTCTACCTTATTTATTCAATTTTGCAGTGAAGACGTTTATCATTGGCAACATTTTTGCATAAAGCTTAGCAGGAACTGAATTTCTGAATCTTATCTTCAATGCGTCATCAGCAAGCACAAAGTCATGCGCTGCCATGTTGATGAACTCAATGTTGTCCATAAGATTGTCAGTTATCTGGGCTTTGATGTCATCATCAATTTCGTAAATCTCGCCGCCCTGCTCTCTGTAGTCTGGATTGATTGAAACAAGTTCATTCTTTGTGTAGATGTCAATGACCTGTTCAAGCCAAGATGAATCGTTCACTAATTCTGAGAAGAAATCAAAACACCAGTCATTACCATTTTCATCAGTGAAAAGATACGAATGAGGAGCCTCGAGTAAAAGGCTCTCCTTCATATTTGGATGAATCGTTCTTTCTTCATCTGGTCCTTGTAACTTTGGAAGATGTCCATCTGGACCACGAGAAAAAACGATGTCCGGCAATTTCTTGTTATAGTGCTGAAGACCAACATTACGACGAGCAATAAAAGATCTGCGACGTTTCAACTCAATAAGACCGATTCTTGACTTTCTCTTGAGTTTACCACGGCGCTGACCAATTTTGCGTTTACGTCTTTCAGTAGCAGTGATTCTTACTTCCTTAGGGTTACCGTCTTTATCAAAAGCAACACGATAACGACCTTTCTTAGTAGTGACCCACTTCTTTACTCGTTTGCCGTTACGCACTACCCACTTGACACGTAGTGCTTCATTCAATGCGTAGTCTTCTAAATTCTCCATGTATTATTTATCTTAAATCAGATCTTTTCTTGTTGACTGATTGTCAATCATATTTAGCCACTGATTGACATGCTTGTCACTTTCAAGCCAAGTTCCGCTTGTGTTGATAAATGAATACTGCCAGTTAAGAACCTTGTTATAGTTCTCCTTCTTGCAAAGTTTCCAGAACTGTTCGTCAAGCTCAGTGTATGTACAGTTCAACTTTACTTGAGAATCTGGATGTGCATCACGATATGGCGAGTCCTTGAAGACCGTTCCCATAAAGACCATTCCAGAAGCGCAAGATTCATAGAAACGAAGGCTTGACTTGCACTTGTTGAATGAATTCTCTACAAGAGGGGCAATACAGAAGTCAGCGTTCAAGTCCATCACCTGACGTGGGAACGAGTTCGTATCTACCCAAGGACAGATATAGATTTCATCCTTGATAGGTTCAAAGAACCAAGGCAAACCACCCATTACGACAAAGTTGATTTTGTGTTCTCTGACATTCTTAATTACCCAGTCGAGCCAGACGTTGTCAAAGTCGCCTTTAAGAGGAGGCAGACCATTTGGGAACATCTGGCATTTTGGGACTGGGTTCTGGTAATGGCAAGGAGAACCAGAATAAAGAATCGTCGGTTTCTTAAGATCCTCAGTGATGTCCTTTTTACGAGGGAAACTCCACATGAAGCGTGGAATTACATTCTTAATCACGGTGACGTTATGAACATCAAACTTCTTTTCAATCTGTTCTTTAAGATATTCTGTCGAGACAACGATTTCATCAAACCACGGAAGAATAGTAGCACAGTTCTTGTCTACTTCATCTTTATTGAAACCACGGCTTGCTGTGTTGTATTCTGGCAGAACTTCGCCATCAATAGAGAAAACCTGGTCATCTGTTTCAAAGATCATCTTATAGCCGTACTTAGGCTGAATAGTCTTGTAACGGCGAACAAATTCTATCTTGTCATCATGAACAGGTCGCTGAAAAATAATTGCCTTAGCCCTTGACAAGTAGAATGCGTCAAACATCGGATAAGGCAATACGATAGGCGTGAAGCCAAGATGCTCATAAGCGCCCAAGAACAAAGAGTTCCATCTAAGGCGATAATGACTGCATCCTGATCTGTCAGCCGCAATGATAAGAACTAAGTCTTTGCCATCGTTCGTTCTGGCACTTAGCATAATAACCTCACATCAACTCAAATTCTAACTTATTTATCCATATCAGCAAGAGTATTGCGAACGTTCTGAGTATCGTTCTTCATCTTGGCAAGTTCTTCCTTGCGAGCATCACGGAGCTTAGTAAGTGCTTGCTTGATCTTCAATACCAAGTAACGATAAGTACGTTCATCAACATTTTCACCGACTTTCTTAAGCAAATAAGTAGCGTTCTTCGGATTCTGGAAGATTACATCTTCGTCCTTAAGCAACTTACCGTTGAAAACGATTGTGATGACCTTCTTAACTGCATCAATCTCAGCAAGTTCAATGTCAGGAAGTGCTTCAATGACAGCGTTAAGCGACTTCATGATTCCGTCTACGTCAAGGACGCATGCGCCATTTGGCTCGGGTTCGCCAAGTTCGCCTTTCTTCTGGTTGTTAGCGAAGTCAGGATCGTCTTCATGATTTGCTAGATCATAAGGATCGTCTTCATTCGGTTCATCGTTATTCTGGCTGCCATCAATGTTTTCATCACCTTCTTCAGCGAACGGATCTCCGCCGTCGCCTCCGAAACCGCCGTCATCGCCTCCAAATCCGCCATCATCACCGAATGCGGCGTCATCGGCTGGTGCATCATCACCGAATGCAGCGTCTCCAGTGTCTGTTTCGCCGAAATCCGGTTCATCATCAGCTTCTGTCAACTTGAATGGAACATACTTAAATTCTGTGAGCTTAATAGGCTTGACCCTTTCACACATAAATTCAGAAATGTCTTTCATTCGTTTCTCCTTTTTAAAATAGGCAGCTACTGCCTTTACAATATCCAATTTCTTCAAGTGCTTTGTTTTAGAACCAGTAAAGTAGTCAAAGAAAATTCGTGCATTCTTTGAGTTTTGCTTTGCCAGTAGACACATTAAATTTTCTTCGTCTTCGTCAAGAATCATCTTGACAATCAATTCCATAAGTTCTTCATTTGTGTCTACTATACTTTCGTAAAGCGACTCATCTGTTGTTTTTATATATCTCTTACAGAAACGCGAAAAGAACTTATCACGATTTTCTATCTTATAAAAAACTGAATAAAGCATTACCTACTCTAAGTTAAATTTTGGTTCTATTTGACTTTCAATTTCAATCGCTTCCTTCTCTGCCTTTTCAGCCATGTCAAGGAGCTGCGATGAAGTGAAGATCATATTGTTCTGAATGTAAGTATCGCCACCGCCTTCGCCGTTAGCGCCTTGGTCAGCTCTAAGCTGCATAAGGCGTTCTTTCTGTTCCATGTTAGCACGCTGCAGTTCTTCACGTGTTTCTTGAACCTGATAATCAGTGATGATCTTGTTTAACTGTTCCAGTTCCTTCAAGTGCGATGCCTGTGTGCTAGACAATGAAGAATAGACTTCAAAGTAACGAGGGGCAGCGCCAACTTTACACATCTGGCGAAGAGTCTCAAGAACATCGCCGTCGGCGTGTATCTTCTCTTGCCACATTGTCTCAAGTAGTTTCAGATGCTTTAGCGTATACTTCTGACCTTTCCAAGTAACGATTTTCTTTTCGTCATCGTTTTCTTCTTGTTCTCGTTCAGCACGCAAATCTTGAACTACTTGCGGGGTAAGTTCTTCTTTAACCTTCTCTTCAGAGGTAGGCTTGATGTTAAATGTATCGCACAATGTTTTGAACTGTTCTTCCATAAAAATATTTATTAGGCTGGAAAAAGCGGTAGCAAAACGCTACCGCTCTCAGGTTTTAGAACTTTATGAATTATTCGCCGTCGCCGTACTGCTGCTTGAATACTTGAGCACGGAATTCTTTACGTGCTCCATCAACGCGGTTCTTAATCTTGGCTTTAACAAGTGCCATGATAATTGGTTCGAGTTTATCAAAACGATGCTGATAAATCTTTCCAGTCATGTATTTGCTGTTTTCATTCAAGATCTTTCCTGGTTCGCAAAGTTCCTTCATTACAGATTCAACTGTTGCACTTTCTGGCGGCAATTCATTTTCATCTTCTTCGGAATTTTCTTCTTCGCCATCAAAATCGTCGTGTGACTTAGCTGGCTTTTCTTCTCCGTCTTCTGATTCAGGTTCGCCTTCTGGTTCTCCCTCAGGTTCACCACCTTCAGGCTCTCCTTCAGGTTCAGCGGCAGGTTCTTCCAATGCAGGCTCAGCTGGTGCAGGTTCAGCAGCAGGTTCTGCAGACTGTTCCTGATTTGCTTGCATATCCTTAATCTGTTGGGTAAGTTCCTGAACTGCAGTAGTCAATGTCTGCAATGCGTCAAGCTGGTCACGTTGAACGTCATCATCGCTTGCGCCTTCAACACCGGTTTCTTCTGCATGTGACTCTTCCGGTGTGCCTTCTTCCGGAGCAGGCTCGCCACCTTCTACTGGTTCTTCAGCGGGATCATTATCAGGATCGTCATTAGCAGGAACGCCTTCTTCTGGAAGTTCCGGCTCAGTGTTTTCTGGTGACTGGATTGGCGCTTCCTCTCCGTCAAGGAATCCTTCAGAAAGGCTCAACTTTTTACGATTCTTCTTTGTTACTGTTTTTCCCATGTTCTATCTCCTAAAACCTTTTTCTAAATTATTTATAAACTCTTTAGAAAATCTTTAAATTCATCACTGTCTTTTAACTCTTTGAAGGCTTGATGAATCTTAAAAGCCTCCGCAAACGATTTTTCTGCATTTGCGATTTCAGTTTCAAATGATTCATAGTACTGTGAAATGTACGTCTTAAGATCTGCTTTGTTTGCCTTTTCAAATACGCCGAACAGACCAATCGGTGAGTAGATTGATTTAAGTGCCTTTGTGTCAAACTGCTTTGCGACAGTTTCAGCCTTTTCAATCACCTTCTTAAGAACTTCGTCCTTCTTTGTTTCATCAGGGCAGTTATTCGCAAGCTTTGCGATAACAAGCGTGTAGATGAGAGGATTGTCCTCTAACTTACTGAACTCTTTGCTTTCATTCACAAAATCTCTAAACATTATTTAGCTCCTTTCTTATTAGACAATTCAGACGTAGTAGCGAGACGCTCAAGTGCCAAAGCCATAGTTTGAAGTGTTGTCTTAATCTCCTTAACGTCTTCTTTAATATCGGAGTGTTCGTTCTTTAGATTTTCTATATCTTTTTTCATGAGCTCTTTCTCCGTCTTAAGTTTGGCAATTTCTTGCTCCAGCGCCATAATCGCCGCGTCTCGAGCTGCAGCGGTATTCTTACGCTGAAAGTATATCACAAGATAGCAAATGATAAAGCAAACGATTGCCACAACATTACCACTATTCAAAATTGTCGTCAAGATAGCTTCCATTTAGTCCTCATTAAACCAAATAATGTTATTGCCTACACAAGCAGCAGGATCTGCTCCTGATGTTGACCACTTGTATTCTACAATCTTGTTCTTAAGAGCGTTGACCTCATTATATGCAGAAACGCCTTTGTCCATTTTATCAACGGCGCTTTGGTCAAGGTCAATCTGATAAACATCATCTGAAAGTTGTGATACTTTAATGTAATCACCGCTCTGATACTTAACGCTTTCCTTGACGAGTTCTTCAATAACTGCTATCGCAGAACCGTAACCTCCAATGCGTTTCCAAAGCTCTTGAATTGCTGACCAGTTATGCTCAATGCTTGCCCACTGCGAAGCATCAGTCAAATCATTGTCATTAAAACGATAATCAAAGGCATTTACCCACCAAGCCATCGCATCGGAAATCCAAGGAGGATCTTTTTCTTTTGCTGGGAACGGAACATTATATCCAGAATATGCACTGCTTTCTGCAAGTGTAATAACCTGTGGATAATTCTCGTCATTTACTTGCTTAAAGTGTCTGATGATTGAATTAAGAAGTTCACGACTCATGAACAACTGCTGATAGTTACGAACGCCATAAGGCTTAGCGCTGGTGCCATCGCCTTCAATAGAATTTTCATCTACGTAAAAACTGTCGGCCTTTCTATTGATAGCAGAAGTCAATTCGTCACATGCAGAAGTAAGCGCCATTTCAAAGGCGGAAATCTGATCCCATTGAGGCTTGCCTTCCTGAACTAATCCGTATGTTTCATTCCACTTATCTGCACTGGAAGCAATTTCTCCATAGGCACTTGCGCCTGACGCAAATTTAGCCCAGTCTTCAGGAGAAATGCCTGAAACTGTTTCATAGGCTTGGTTCCAGTTAGCTACATCGCCTGAAGTAACACAAACGCATTCAGGCTCATCATCTGGACAGCACTCATGTCCAGGTGGAACGACAAAAGCATGTTCCACATCATTGGGTATACGGTGGTGCGGGTGACAATAGTCACCTGGCGGAATCAAACCCGGCTTACCAAAATATTCTGGACTCATGTTAACCATACTCAATACCTATTGTTTATTTTATTTATTTGAGATCTTCAATAGGTATGGACTCAATCTCCTTGATTGCTTCGTCTATCTCTTTTCTAGCCCTTTTCTCCCAAATGTCTGCTACTCTGTCGTAAATGTAGTCAAAATTTTCGTCTTCTTTTACATCAACAATCAACTCCAGCAAATCATCTCGCTTTTTGACGATGTTCCAGTAAAACAAGCACGAAAGCACTTGCTTGTTGACATTGACTGAAAATAACTGTGACCATGTCATGTGAAGGTTATTCATTATTGCGTCAGGATCTTTTGAGTTAAACAGCGCTATCATCTCTGTAATTGATTGCTTTAATTCTCGCTTTTTCATATTCTACCTCTAGTTAAAATATAACTATTTTTAGAAGAAAAAAGAAATGCACGGATTTTATTTCCGTGCATTGAGTGAATGTGGTTTCTTGTATTACTTATACTTTTCGCGAAGCATGTTCAAGAACTTGTTAGCGACATCTGCAATTTCTGCATCAAAACTAGCATTAAGTTTCTGCTGTTGAATATATCCAGGTAGCTGACAAAGAGCATCTAATGGATTTGTTTCATTTATCAGTTTCTTTTTAAGTTCTTTGTCTTTTATGGCTTTATCAACCAATGCTTTTGCTGATTTTATCCATCTATCGTACTCTGTCTTGAATTCATTATCGTCTTTAATCAAAACAAGTTCTTTAATTTTATTTATAAGTGCAGCAATTTCCGATTTGACTGACGGCTGCTGTTGCTGCGTAGCTTGCGATGGTTGTTCATCTTCAAGCATGTCAATCATATCTTCAGCAAGTATCATCTCAAAATAGGTTTCAGACTTAGACTTACCCGTGAATGATTCTACATGTAATGCTTTAACTGCATTTCTATATTGTGGAATTGTTGCTTTTACATTTTCTTTTTTGCCACTTGTAGCTATAAATTTTTTGATTTTACCAGCTAATGTCTTCAAACTACCTGGGTTTGGATTGTCTGCTAATGCACTAATATCATCTTTGATTTCATTAGCCATTTTCTGATGTTCAGGATTTGCTTTCTGCTGTGGTTTCTGTGCTTCTTCACCCTCAGGATTGTTTGCCTGTCCTTCAGGTTCTTTCTTCGGTTCTTCCGCAGGTATTTCTTTCTTCGGTTCTTCAGGCTTTGTTTCATCAGGCTTTTCTTTGCCTTGCTCCTGATTCTTTGCTTTTGCAGTTGCAGCGGCCTTCTTTGCAGCAGCCCAAAGTTTAGAACCACCACCAATTACTGAAAACAGCATCTTTGAATAGATGTCTTTATTTGACTTGTCTAAACCAAGAATATAGCCAATCTGTGAACCAGCAGCATTTACAGCCTTTCCAACGCCATTAAGAATCTTTGATGCTTTAGATGCGTCAACTTTTTCTTTGGTGTAAGGATCTGTAATAGGCTTGCCCTGCATAAGTTCAGTACGTGCTGCATCAATGCCAGATTCAAATTCAGCAAACATTTCACGCTTAAATTTTTGATAGTAAGCCTTTCCGCTACTGTCTTTCATTACAGCTGGGTTTTTAAGAACTGCTTCATCAGTGATTTCTTCACCTTTCTGAGTGACTACTTTTTTCTCTGCTTCCTTATAAACGTTCAATACCTTCTTTGCTGCAAGATAACTGAAAATAGCATCAACAGATTTGCCTTTCCAAGCTTCTTCAGGCAAATTTACACAAGCAATTTCATAAACGTCTTCCATGTTAGGAATTTTCGTATTTGCAGCAAGTTCCTTTGCGGAATTTCCCTTTCCAACGAAATTTCCTAAATTGAATGTAGCACGAATGGCAGCGCAAGTACCAAGATTCTTGGCAAAATCATTGGCGACAAATGCATTCTTCTTTCTGCCAGTTACTGTCTTTGTTTTCTGTTGTTTCTGTGGTTCAGCCATTTAAACCTCTATTCTTCGCTAATGTTCTTGACATTAAATTTCTTAATAAGCTGCCATTTATGTTTTTCAGCATGTGGCAAAACGAATATGCGAGTAGCATGTTCAGAAATTTCTTCGGGATTGACTACTTCAATCATATTCCATTTGATAAGACAGTAAGCAATGGAATTTCTACGCTCAATGTCTTCTAGCGAAACGTTGCCAAAACCTGGGTAGCCGTCTTTACCACGGCTAAGTACAAACAGCTGCTTGAAGTGAGCAATATAGTATGAACCAAACTGCTTCAAAAGATGACAAGACTGATATAAGACTTTGTTCTTGATGTCGGGAATACCCATTCGTGTCAAAGTCTCTTCAATGATCCAAGCATCTACTTTCAATCTTACTTCAAGTAACTTATTTGTAATCTGCGCCATTTTCTACCTACATTGTCAACTGTTCTGGCTTCCAGTTAAAGTCCTTTGCCTCATTATCAAAAATTGTCTGGGCAGTTTCTTCAGGGTCAAGTTCATCTTCACCCATATCGTCCAAAAATTCGTTCATCAAGATATCACGAAGCGTCTTGTATCGTACAAGCTCAGATTCGCCAAGTTTGCTGAATCCGTAGTGTGGATATCCGTTGTCATTATAGACTTTCTGAAGTGCATCTTTCAATTTCGTTATGTTCAAGAAACGATTATTGAAGAAAAGCATCTTTTCGCCGTCAATGATCTTAGCAGTCCATTTCTTTGGATCTGCATTGAACATTTCACGACTTGGACCCGAATCATCGCTAACCGCAGGCGTGTCGTTGATGTCCTCACGGTTATACGCCTTATTCATCACCATCGCTACGTAATCGCTAAATGTAAATTTTGAGTCCATGTTTACCTTCAGTATATTTATTTGCTTTATTTGCTAATAACACGTGAGAAAGTATGTGAATAAGTAGTGCCGTTGTCTACATAAAGATACGGAATGCTAAGCGCTACTTCATGATTGTCGGAGTCAACGACTACATTGGCCTTGCTGCGTTCAATGATGACGCCTGTCCAACGCTCAATCATGTCAAAAGTTTCACTTACTATGCTATCTACGTTATTTGCTGTACTGAAAAGAAGCTTATAGAATGGAGACCAAAAATCAATGTTGAAAAGGCGTTCCCAAGGTTCAGTTACGATTACTGCTTCAATGGCTTGGTCAATCGCATCAGTACCATGAATAACGACCTGTTGTGAAAGATCGTCTCCATTAAGGTCAAGATAGTTACTTGGCTTATAGAGTTCGCCTTGATTCTTAAAATCTGGATTCTGGTCTAATCTAAACATCTTTATTCCTTCTTTAGCCAATGCGCTGGAACGTTTGGAATGACATATCCAGCAATTTCTCCACGAGGACCGTTTCCTCTCAATTCTCCAATGCTGAATAGTTGAACGCCATCGCAAATTCCATCATCTCTTACTATCTTTGCTAAGTAAGTTGTCTTATCAAACATTTTCGTCGAGACATCATCGCCGACAGCAAGAGGTTCTGCAGCAGGCTTTTCTTCAATATTGTTTTTCGTTCCGGCATCAAGCGACTCAGGAAATGCGCCGCCGTTTTCAGCTACTGATTTTGCCTTGATTACTGCTTGAGTCAAATAGCCTTGAATCCAGGGCGGAGTTCTCTTGTTTGTCGCTATCTGTCTGCAAGCCTCAAATAGAATGTCTCTTTGTTCTTTTTCTATACTCATAAATTCACCTTACCATTCTGTCACTAATTCACCTTCGCTGAACATATCAGCGGTTTTCGTATGAACACTTGTTATGTACTCCTGCATCTTCTTATCGTTTTCTACGCTAGCCATGATTGCTGCACGTAGTCCGGAAATAAGTTCACCGTTCCAAAGGATTGGTTCAGGAGCATCTGGGTTTTCATCTGCTGCGATGTTGTACTCGATGTCGCAGTTTACAACTTCAAACAGATTGTAATCATACCCATCCATATTTAAACCAGTTTCTGGATTTATCGTTTCATCAATCTTATTGACTTGCATTCGGATTTCGCCAGTATGGTCATTGATAGTCATTCCAGAAATCAAGTACTCAGTCGAGACACTTTCATAGCTTTCGCCAAGATCTTTTTCGTGCTTTGTGACAAATGCGTTCAAAAATGCATCTGCTTTAACTTTCAAGTACTTCGTCATTCTGTTATTTCGCCAGTCGCCATTCTTAATGTCAGACCAGCTCATTCCACCTGGGAAGATATTCGTTGAAAGATTGAACGCCTTGTTAGCAGCGACTACTTCTGACGGGTTTACAAGCGAGTCAATGATACCAAGCAGTTCTTGCTTTGCTTCGCCTATCTTATTAAGACGAGAGTCAAATACATTGTTGTACTTGTTCAAGTCATCGCTATTAAGCATGTAGCCGCCAAGGCCGTTTTCTTGAATATGCAACTTACCAAGAACATCTGCATAGTAGTTCGCTGCTGTTGCGATGTTAGCGCAAGTATCAGAATTTGAAAGCACGCAGCTAAAGAACTTTCTGAGCTTTAGAAGCAAGTCAAATATTCCCAAGTCCATCAAGCGGTCAATGTATGACTGCAAAAGGCGTTTCATGCCTTTCTTCTTGCTTTCAAGAATCTTGATAAATCCTGAAATCGTCTCGACGTATGTCATCAAGATTTTCTTCAATGCAGAAAGACCAAAATTGAAAGTAAATCCGAAGTTACAGATAGTTGACTGGAACTGTTCGTAATCTTGAATGACGCTGTTAAGAAAATCAATCTTTGTCTCATCGAGTACGCCAAGCTTTCTTAACACTGAACAAGTCAATGAATTTCGGTCAGTAAGCTCTTCAACGAAGATATTGCATTTAAAGAGATTCTGACAGAACTTGCTTTTCTTCTTGCCTGTCTGTGGGTCTGTCTTATACCCGTCCCAGATGAGGTCTACTAATTTTTTCTGTATGACTCGGACGCCGTCCAGTATGATGTTCATCGCTGGATCTATCGTAAACTCAAGCAATGAAATGACAGCGTCAAAGAACGCAGTGATAGTACGCAATACGCCTTGAGCCGCAGAGACTGCTACTTCAAGAGCTGCTTCTACTGTTAAGAATGATGCGTAAATGTATTCACATAAAATATCTGCTGCGTTCATTATAGTTCTTCCCAAGCGTCATAATGTATTTTCAGTTCCCACTTCAGTCCAGCTTCTCCTTCATAAGCCATTTCGCCAATAAAGTTGAACGCCTTTACTTGTGGATTTAAGTATCTAAACTTTCTAAACACGCTACCATCTGAATTGTAGACTGTGACTTGAAGTTCATCAAGCACCTGAATGAATTCGGCATGAATCCAGTCATCTTCAATTCGTCCACCTCCACGAGGAACTATCGTATCAAGGAAGTTCACGTTGCTCCCACGGTAAGAATATGTCTTTTCATTCTCACGGCACCAGAACTGAAGAACAGTCTCGCCCTTTGTCTGTCGGCAGACATTCACTGTCTTTCCAGTTCCAAGGAAGTTTACTTCTTTCTGCGTGTTTTCATATTGCGGAAGATCTGCTTTAATGCAAGTAAATGAGTCCATGTTGCTGACATCATTTGGAATGCCGTAAACAGTCTTAAATTCTTCAGCGAAAAAGAACTGGACATCAAAGAGCCAAGTCGGAACAGGATTTGCGTGTCCTCTTCTCATGTAATTCTGTACTTTCTGTATTCCGCTCATTTACTAGACCCTCTTTCTTGCACGGTGGTCGTACATCCAGTCGTATGAAATTCTTGCTGTTCGTGTGACGATGCCTTCCTTGTCATCATAGTCCATCTCTTCTTCATTGATGATAGTCAAGATGCAGTTGTGGAAGGTATACTGTCCAGCGACTTGATACTGTGGCTCTGAAATTTCCGAAGACATCTGTGGACGAGGCTTAAGAATAGTCAAAGTGATAGATCTATCTGTCTTATTGAAACCACTCTTGACATTACCGATGTAAGCGCCTTTTCCTTCAAAGTACTCATCGTTGCTGCACTCGCCATTGAAGATTTCATCAAGGCACTTGCTAACTCGCATTTCTTGGTCTTCATTGAACATAAGGTCAAGCTCGCCACAGTTCTGGACACGACCAGGATTATTTGACTCAATGCCAGCATAGTATGACTTGACGATTGAGATCTCGCGCTTGCCAAACTTGTGCTTAATGATAGCTTGGCTAAGAAGATCAGCGTAAGAGTCAATCATTTCATGCTGAATAGCCGGATCATTGTGAAGAATGAATCCGTTAAAATCAACTACATAAGCCCACTTCGGAATAGGCTTGAAGTTTTTATAAAAAGGATTGTTCCAAACGCTTTTAATTCCAACCATCTTCTAAATACCTCTATGATATTTATTCAAGCTGGTTGTCCTTTTTAAAAGTTCTATCCTTTTTTTCTGAAACTGGAAACTGAAGACAGTAAGCCTATTCAGGAACTTACTGTCATCATGCTTTTTTTCTTATAACTGTGTAACTGCATGACTTAAGTAGACTTACCATCAAGGCTTACGGAGCGGTCAACCTGTATTCCGACTACATCCTTGAGTGCTATTGGCGGCTGTATGAGAGATTTGTGATTCCTCTCTTCGCTTGTAGAAATTCATTAATGGTGACAAGCATACATCAGATAAACTGGAAACTTTCTACCCATTCATTTTACGGAAGTTGCCTACATCACAACTCCAATGGCGTCCCTCTACCGATACTCGCATTGGGTTGCTGTTCGTTCCGAGGAAACGGCTTTTATTGAACGGGTAAAAATATAATAATGTTTTCTGAAAAAAGAAAAACCGCAGATTTTGTCCGCGGTTTTATAAGAATGATTTTTCTTTATTACTGATCTTCTTCGAAGTTTAGATCATCTGATTCCAAACCGTCTTCAAGTCCGTCTTCGGGAGGAACTTCCTCTCCGGCAGGTGGGACTTCTTCCTCGCCTGCAAGACTTTCAGCGGATGGGTCAATGACATTCAACTTGCAACCACAGCACGGGCAAACGCCAGTAGATGGGTCAAAGTCAAATTCTGCGTCTTCAACTGCAACGCATCCTTCGCCTCCGCAAGTTTCACAGTCAACTTCGTTGCCATCTTCATCGGTGACCTTTCCAGTTCCGCCACAGTCAGGACAGTCAACGCAAGTTTCTGTTTCTTCACCTTCGGGTTCTTCGAGGTTTAGATCATCAAGCTCAAATTCGTCTGCCACGCCTGGGACGCCTGGATTGTCATCAACAGAAGCTGGTGTTTCTTCATCGTAGTCTTCCTTAAGAAAACGTACTGCATTTCTGATGTATTCATCGCTAACACGGCATTCCATATTATTTCTCCTTTGTTAAAATATTTATTTACTGTAAAGTTTCAATGCGCCATAGATTTCGTTTTGGATATTCTGAATGTTGATGTCAATACCCTGAGATTTCAAATCGTTTTGTAAGGCCACAGACGCCCTTTTGACCGCATTTTTTAAATTGTCAGATAGATAATCAAATCGCTCCAAATATTCACGAGAAGGCTGGTTAGAACCATCCAAATCGGGCACGTTTTCGTCAATCTCTCGTGCGTAAATCTCAGTCGCTACTTGATAGACTCTGTCCATAAGATATTTTGCCATTTCATTTTCATTAAGAACTTCACAGCCGTTCTTTTTCAAGAAATCAACGGTTTCACTTAAAGGACGCTCTACGATAGCGCCTTCTTTTATGAGTAAATCAACTGCCTTCTTTACGTCCATTATTCTTTTACTCCATAATTCTTAAATGCTTCACGCACAAGATTGATGTTTGGATATTTGATAAGCATGTCTTCACGAATATCATTCCAAACATCACTAATGCCGTTGTACCACATAAGAAAGTGCCAGTAGTTGGTAGTCCCGTAAATGATCTTTGAAATTCTATCTGGTCTCCCGACGTCCATCCAAGAACATCTGTACCAACGATCTTCGCCGAAATCAAAATCGCCGAAGTTCATAGACCCAAGATCCTTCTGGACTATACCATCAACCGTTTCAGTCTTAAGCAAACTTGTTCTATATGTGATATTTTCCATGTTTTATTTATTCACGCTGCAAATCAGCTAGATCATTGTACCATTCGTAAATGTCAGCGATAGGAACAGTCTTGACGTGGCCATCGTCGTCTTGAACAGTTACAAGCTGGTCACCAGTAAGGCAGTTAAATTCCTGCTCGAAGAATCGCTTACCGTTATCTCGGATAACTCTTTCCTTCCAAGCTTCATCACGGCCTTCAATTTCGTACCACTGAACTTTACAAGGAATGAATGAATTTCTACCAGCCTTGGCCTTTTGCCAGATGTCGTAGAAGTGGTTCATACCCTTAGGCGTTGAAATAAGCAACAACATCGAGTCAGGACGCGAAGACTGCGTCGGGAAAACTGAAAGCATGAATGCGTCAGCAACGTTGTCATCAAGGTGAGCAAACTCGTCCACTAGTTCAAGGTCAACGGTCTTACCACGGATTGATGAAGATGAAGATGCAGCAGAGAACATTCGGCACTTATTTTCAAGAATGATCTCGCCTTGGTTCCACTTCATAATGCCTTGCTGCAGCCAAAGCGGAAGGTTCATGTACGCCTGCTGAATACGGAGCATAATTTCGTTTGCCTGTTCTGCCTTGTTTGCAAGAATCGCAATCGTCTTTGACTTATTGAACAGTGCGAACCATGTAAGATAGAGGGTAGCTATAGTAGTCTTACCTGACTGACGACCCATCATAATGATTCGGTTGTTCTTTTCAGGAACTTTCATCGTAATCGCTTTTACCAATCGTTCCTGATATTCACGCAATTTAATTGGGTGTTCACCATCGGCTGCGATAATAGTAAAGTACTTCGCAAAGTGGAAGATCGAGTGCTTGCATTTCAAGTACTCCTGAAGTTGTTCTGGCGTCATCGGGATTCGTTCACCACCGCCACGCAAATTTTCGTTTCTCTTAAACATTCAAATCACCTCTTAATACAAACTATTTATAAATAAATTGTATGTTAGACAATCAGACATTTACAGAATACGCTAAAGGAAGCCTAGTCGAGTCATTGTACGGCAATCGTTACAAGTTTTACCGAATGATTGACCACGAGCTAGAGCCTTTTGATAAGTCGTCAGAGGAATTTGAAGATCCATCGTCAAATATGGGCGATGACATTATCATCTTTAGAAGAAGCATTTATCGTTACATCAAGAAAGAACGATTGGCTGAAATTTGTGCTGCTTGTGGATTTCTTGCTAGCTTCCATAAAAGCGATGTATGGATAACTCCTGATAACTTTTCGCCAGAAGATTCATTACATGATGACAATTTCGTATTTGATGAAAAGTCTGGACTTAGAGTTGCTTGGCACGTCAGTCCAATTGGCGACCTTGATGTCAAAGGCATTCGTTGCAGAAGCAGGGAAAAAGATCCTGACTTTGACATTTACCACGGACGAATTTATGTAATGTTTGATGAAGATTCTATTGACCACGCCAACACAATGGTCTCTAACGAGCATGATAGCCCAACTGGTCATACTTATCTTTATAAGATTCTTATTCCTAAAGGATATAAACTTTATCCTGACCCAACTACGCTTGATGGCGCATTTCTTGTAAACAACATTCCGCCTCAGTTCATTACAAAAGTTGAACGTGAAGACTTTGATTATGAATGGAAAGAAGAATGGCGTCCAAAGAAAAAGAAAAAGAAAGAAGTTGACCCAATAAAGGCACTTATACGAAAAGCAAAAAACCTTAAAGAATTTGATGGAATAAAATTGGAGAGCACAATGAATGTAAACGATCTTAATCTCGATGAAGCAAATGACTGGACACCAAGTTCACGTGACATCAGAATGTTGAACCAAGGCCGTAAGCCTGCTTGGGCAAAGAAGGTCACTGAGCTTGGACCACGTCAAGTACGTAGAACCTCAAACGATCCTTCTGAACTCGCAATGCGAAGAGTTACAGAACCTGGGTACAAGAACCCATCTACTGAAAGCGACTTGAAGGCAGCAAGACAGTCTGCACTTCAGGAATATCAGAATATCGCAAAGGTTCTTGAAAAGAAGATAAATGCTCCTATCGGAGTTTCGCCTGACTGCGTGACTGTCAATACTCCTAACTGCCGTTACCTCATTTATAACCAAGGCTTTGAGTACAAGATTAGAGCAATCTATAATGCAGTCAATCAGAAGTACTTTAAAGTAAAGACACTCGCCGAAGTCATCAATATCATCAATGAAGCAATCATGGCTTCAGAGGCAGTTTCAAAACTTCTTAAAGGCGAAGAAATTAACGAATAAAATACACAGAAATCAAAACAAGAAAAAGCGGGCGAAAAACCCGCTTTTTGTGTAATATTGACGATTTCCGTATAATTGACCGTATTTACGAATTTCGTAAGAATCTCGGACGAATTACACAAAAATGTGTAATAAAATGACGTTTTTTGACGAAATTTAAGAATGGAAAATTAGGACTTTGCCTGAAATATACACTAAAAAGAGGGACACATCAGTGTCCCTCTCTGTTAGATAAAAATTGACAAAAATTAAAGAACTTTGCCTTCTTTCCAGTTAACGATGGAAGTGGAAAGAGCTACGCCTTCGCAACCGTCAATCAAGTTAATGCCAGTTGGATTCTTTACCCAGGCATAACCAATTTCCCAAGCCTTGTCATATTGGTCTGCTTCAAGAATAGGCGAGTCAGACTGTGCTTCATCAAGATCGCGGTAGCTATCCATTTCTTCACGCATTTTCTTGAGGTAAAGGTCAGAATGAATTCTGCACTGTAAAGCAGCGCCTTGTGCTTTAATGATAGGAGTTGCAGGACCATCAAAGCATGAATGCGCAAGAAGCAAGTAGTCGCCGTTCTTTTCGTCAAATTCAAGAATGCTAGCAGCAAAGGCGCAAGATTCTTCTGTGTCAGAAACTTTGACTTCATCATATTCTTCTGGATAGACGTAACGAAGTTCATTGTCTTTCCAGCCTGTGATATTATCAGTGAACTGTTCTTCTTCAACCTTGTAGTTCTTCAAGGTCTCTTCAATGATAGTCTTTGCTTCTGCAGGCGTGTCGCATGCTTTAACAAAGACAATCTTACCATAATGTGAGTCTGTGCCGTAATAGCACTGTGCATTAATAGCAGCAAGATATTTCATTAGTCGCAGTCCTTGTTGATTTCATACTTAGGCAGCGGCGCAGCCGGTGTGTCAATGCGTTCAACTTTTGTGAACTTCGTGACGTCAACGTTTCGCATACCGAGCATAGCGATGGCCTTGGCTTCATCGTACTCTTCGTCGGTTGCATTTGCTGGGATTTCAAATTCCCTTGTGTAAGTGATGTTAATTCTGAACTTCATAGGTTTCTCCTATTTTCTGTGTTTTTCTTTAACTTAAAATTTCCCAATCACTTCCGGCTGCTGAACTTCCGCAAAGCAAGTCATCATATCCTTCAGAGACATAAACGCATTTGGCATTAAATGTCATGCCGCGGTATTGGATAGTTGTTACATCGCCCGGACGCCAATGTTCATCTTTTCTAGGAAAGAATGCTCGTCTGACTTTAGTCAAAAAGGTTGGATGTTCATCTTTCCAATATTTTTCACTGATTGAGATTTTCTGACCAATAAAAGCATGACGGGGAATCTTATTGTCTTTAATGCACTCACAAAGTTCCGACTCAGTAAGAGGCACTTGACATTCAAGGTAGCATCTTTCCATGTTATAGATTTCTACATTGAACCTATTCTTGTCAAAATCAAAAGGCCGGAAACGAACCCATCGTCCGTCTTTTGTGTAACAGTCAAGATGACCGCCTCCGCAAGCTGCCTTTCTAATCAAAGTTCCAGTTGCTTCGTAAATTCTTTTTTGTAAATCAGTGTTCATTGGTTAAACTCCTTGTTAGTTCAAAAATAATAAAAAGGCGGAGTCTTGTAAACCCCACCTTTTCAAAATTTA
>Ga0310691_10000483_pt1 | contig 74639 bp, 117 predicted proteins | sample 176DNAGHGlowgp2_FD_203887 | JGI IMG/M metagenome (GOLD analysis project Ga0310691, IMG submission 203887) | Sheep rumen microbial communities from Palmerston North, Manawatu-Wanganui, New Zealand - 1766 DNA GHGlow gp2 (v2) (version 2) | ecosystem: Host-associated > Mammals > Digestive system >...
ACTGTTTCGTATGCCATGCGTTCGGCGGAACGATTGACCTGGTGAAGCAAGTGAACGGATGCGGGTTCATGGACGCGGTGCGGTGGATTGAGGACACGTTTCGGCTTGGGCTTGACCTGGACGAAAAGAACTGGTGGTCGCGGGAACGAAACGCGGCGAGATACGCAAGACGGAACGGAGGCGGACGTGGCAGTGCCGAGAGAAAGCATCGCGGAGCGCATGAAGCAGGCGGTGTACCACAGCGAGAGCGAGACGCGGCGACGGGAGTATGAGCAGAAACGGCGGGAACGTAAGGAACGGGAGCGAGCCGAACAGGAACGCCGGATTCGGCTGGAAAACGAGCTGTGGGACGCATCCGAGGCCGTGTGGTGTGCGGAACAAGTGCTGCGGCGAGAAGGCCCGAAAGCGCCCGGAGAAGGGTTTTCGTGGCGGTACGCACTGGCGGCGAACAACATCCACCGGCTGCGTGAATACCGGGACAGGGTGGAATACGAAATTTACATGCTGGGCTGTAAAAGATGAGGAACGGTACAGCGAAGAAGGAAAGGTGATGTGCAATGGCCACCGATACTGTGGCGAAGGAACTGCTGGATTTTGACAGGGCGATGGAGGAATCGGAACGAACGAAGAAACTGCATCGGGAGGCATTCCGGGCGGCGTTCAACTTTCTGGAAGCATTCTACCCGCCGAGGGACGATTTGGACTACTGGATGAAGGCGGCGGAGGAAAGCGGAAGGGTGGCGGCGGAGCACTACGGAAACCCGCTGATTGTGCCGCTGATGGTTGCGATGTATGACTATCTGGAAGCGGTGGAAAAGGAGAGGGAAAATGGGAGAACGGACGAAAATTGATTGGGCGGACGCTTCCTGGAACCCGGTTACGGGATGCCTGCACGGATGCGAATACTGCTATGCGCGGAAGATCGCAGAGCGGTTCGGATCAAAGCAGATGCCCGTTTTCACGGATTTTCCAGTGCTTAATGAGCCTGTACGGTGCACAGACACCTATGAGTATATGCGAGAAGCAGGGATCAGCGCGGGCAAAGTTCAGCCGTACCCATTCGATTTCACACCGACGTTTCACCGGTACCGGCTGGACGAGCCGAAGCACTGGAAGAAGCCGCGCAATATCTTCGTGTGCTCTATGGCGGATCTGTTCGGTGACTGGGTGCCTGATGAATGGATTGCAGAGGTATTCAACGCCTGCGTTGCTGCGCCGCAGCACAGATATCTGTTCCTGACGAAGAATGGGAAACGGTACAGCGACTTGGTTCATAAGGGCATCCTGGTACAACGGGACAATTTCTGGTACGGAAGCACCATCACGGCCCCGGACGCGCTCTATTGGTGGAGCGATAAGCACCACAATTTTGCCAGCGTGGAGCCGATTCTTGAACCGTTTGATTATAAGGAATTGCAGCCAGATGAACCGACAGGGCCATACCCGGAATGGATGATCGTGGGTGCGGAAACCGGGAACCGGAAGGGCAAGGTTATACCGGAAAAGGACTGGCTGGACGGGATCCTGGAGGGCCGGAAAAGGCACGGATACGCTGTGTTTATGAAAGAATCTCTGCGTGATCTAATGGGCGCGGATTTTGTGCAGGAATTTCCATGGGATAGCGAACAGAAAACAAGCAGGATATGAAAATATCCAATGGATGATCTGCTGAATCAACGGAAAGGACAACCATGACATGAGCGAAGCGGCAGCAAAACTTACAACCGTTCCGGACGCGGGACCGCATGATGCGACGCGGCTGATCCCGGACTTCACGCTTGCGGACTTCACGGACACGGACAAGCCGTATGCCTGGCTGTATGAGCAGAAGGACAACCCGTTTCTGCAACAGCAGCTTCTCGGCAAAATGAATCTGCTGGCAAAGCGGCTGAAGTTTCCCGGGTTTCTCGGGATATGGAAAAAATACCTGGAGGCGAGGGAACCGAAGCAGCAGATTCTTGGGGACTTCGTGACGATGTTTCCGGATCAGCCCGTGCAGATGCGGAGCGGAAAATACGTATGCGATCAGTTCGGTATTGCCTACACGGGACGGATGGGCGAAGAAATTGAAGTCTGTTCCCATCCGCTGATGCCGGTGAAACGGATTGTGAACATCGACACGAACGAGGAGAAGCTGGAGATTGCCTACAGCCGGGGCGGAAAGTGGCGGACGATGATCGCCGGACGGGAACAGCTGGCAAGCGCGCAGAAGGTGATTGCGCTGGCCCGGAACGGAATCGCCGTGAACAGCGAGAACGCAAAGGAAATTGTCAAATACCTGACGGAGCTGGAGAGCATCAACTACGACGAGATGCCGAACCAGAGCAGCACAGGACACATGGGATGGCTGCCGAACGGGCAGTTTTCTCCATACTGCAAAGAGGTCGTGTACGACGGGGAGAACAGCGAGTTTATCCGGATGTTCGACAACTTTAAGGAGCACGGGGACTTCGATACCTGGATGAGCATTGCGAAAGAGGTGCGGAACGGAAAGAGCGTTCCGGCGCGGATCGCGCTGGCAGCAAGCTTCGCCGCGCCGATTGTGTCCATCTGTCACGCACTGAGCTTCTTTGTGCATCTGTGGGGGACGCAGGGCTGCGGCAAGACCGTCGGGCTGATGCTTGCGGCGAGCGTCTGGGGCAATCCGGACACAGGCGCCGGATACCTCAAACATTTCGGCGGCACAAAGGTGAGCCATGAGCTGTACGCCGCTTTCTGCTGCAATGTGCCGATATTTCTGGACGAGCTTCAGGTGATTTCTGACCGGAAGAGCTTTGACGACATTATCTACATGCTGTGCGAGGGCATGAGCAAGGGGCGCGGGAGCCGGGAAGGCGGGCTTCAGCTTCAGCGCAGGTGGTGTACGTGCGTGCTGACGAGCGGAGAGATGCCGATTGTGCAGAGCAATTCCGGTGGCGGCGCGGCGGTGCGGACCATCGAAGTCAACTACGGCGGGGAGCCGCTGTTTGCGGATGCCCGGAAGGTGGCGGAAACGCTGAAAGACCATTACGGCTTTGCCGGACGCAGGTTTGTGGAAGCACTGAAGAACGAGAAGACCGTGGAGGCTCTGAAGGTGATCCAGCAGCGGTATTATCACGAGCTGAGCGGGGACATTCAGGACAAGCAGGTGCTGTCCGCAAGCATCCTGCTGGCGGCAGACAAACTCGCGGAGGTGACGCTGTTCCACGACGGACGGGCGCTGACGGTGGAGGACATCAAGCCATACCTGATCACCAGGGAGATGGCGGATGTCAATTTCCGGTGCTATCAGTGGCTGCTGGGGCACATCGGCGCGAACCAGATCCGCTTCACCGAGGACAACAACAACGGCGAGCAGTGGGGCGTGCGGGAGAAGGACGTGATCTTCTTTGTGCGGACGATCTTCGACCGGGAATTGCAGAAGGGCGGGTACAGCCCAGGATCCTTCCTGACGTGGGCGAAGCGGAACGGGAAGATCCTTGCGGACGATCACGGCAGCGGCAGCGGAAACCAGCGGCTGACGAGACGAAAGACCGTTGGCGGAATGAATGTTCCGTGCGTGGCGATTGTCTACGACGACGCGGACGGGACGGAGCAGAGAGGTCCTGAAGAGGGCGAAGCGGGCACAGAGGAAACGCGGGCGGACGTGCCAGCGGGTTATACGGTGGCAGAAAACGATGAGGATATGCCGTTCTGACGGCAGAGGACGTGCCCGGAAAGCGGCTGAAAAGTTACATGCCAGAGCGTAAAAACCGTGTATGTGCGTATCTGATATGTAATTCTTCGCTGGGGCTGCCGTTGTACGCTTTGTACGTTCGGGAGAAAAACGGCGAGAAAGCGGACGGGACAGGAGCAATCTCCGTTGTACGTTTTGTACGTTTTGTACGTTGCAAAATCGGACGGATTGCGAGTTTGACCTTTAATTGCTGCGGGCGTTTTTGTGGATTGTACGTTTTGTACGTTTTGTACGTTGCATTTTTTCATTGTACGTTTTGTACGTTTTGTACGTTCGCAAAAACGGGAAAATGGAGGTTGAAATGAAAAAATACGGTCAATAACAGACAATTTTGTACGTTTTGTACGTTGTACGTTGCACAAAATATAAGCCCTATAAAAAAGAGTGAAACACACAGGGGGCAAAAATGGTGTTACGCACAGTCGCGCGCGTAAGCGCAAAAAATCGACGTACAAAGCGTACAAAACGTACAAAATGTAGGAAAATCAAGGCTTTGAGGGGCGTATTTTTTGTACGTTGCCAAAAAAACAACGTACAACGACGTACAAACGACAAAAATGGGTATGAAGGGAGAAAAAAACGATGAAACTGACCATGGAAAGCAGAAGCCTGCTTGAAGGACTGAATGTTGTCACCCGGGCACTGGCATCCAAACCCGCGCAACCGATTTTGGAGGGCGTGAACCTTGTAACCGAAAACGGGCATGTCACTCTGACATGCTCGGACGGTAACTTTGTGATCCGGTGGCATGGCGAGTGCAGAACGGACAAGGACGGGAGCGCCATTCTGCCAGGAAAGCTGCTCGCGGAACTTGTGCGGAAACTGCCCGCCGGTGACGTGCATATGGAATCGGACGGAACGAGCGTGTCCATCCGCTGCCAAAAGAGCCGCAGCAAACTGAGCGTGATCGCCGGAACGGAATACCCTGACGCCGCAGACGTGAACGGGTACGAGCTGAACGTGCCGCAGGCGGCCATGAAGGACATGATTAACCACGTATCCTTTGCCATCGCCACAGACGAGAGCCGTATGATTCTTACAGGCGGGCTTGTGGAAATCACCCGGGACGAGATGCGGATGGTCGCGCTGGACGGGTTCCGGCTGGCAATGCAGAAAACGCCAGGAGAATACGCCATGCCGGACGGGAAGGAGAAAATCAGCGCGGTCATTCCCGGGCGTGCGCTGAACGAAATGAGCCGCGTGCTGAACGGCACGGACGAGGACTGCGTGCTGACAATCGGCGACGGACGGATGATGTGCCGCGCGGGAGCGGTTGAAATGTCCGGAAGCCTGTTGGCGGGTGAGTTTGTGGACTACAGACGGATTCTTCCGGATGCGTTCCAGACCGAGGTGATCGCGGACGTGACCGAACTGAGCGAGGCCATTGACCGTGCAAGCCTGATGGCACGGGAAGGAAAGAACAACCTGGTTAAGCTGAGTTTTACGGAGGAATGCGTAAAAATCAGCAGCAATGCGGAAATGGGTAACGTGGAGGAAGAAATGGAGGTGTCCACCCACGGCGAGAACCTGAACATCGCATTCAACAGCAATTATCTGCGGGATATGCTGAAGAACCTGGACGGCGACCGCGTTGTGCTCAAGTTTAACGCACCCACCACACCCTGCATTGCCGTGCCGCAGGATAACACAAACTGCGTGCAGCTGCTCTTGCCCGTGCGGACGTTCGCATAAGGAGGCAACAGATAATGAGTAAAGCACCAGGAAACCCGATTCCCACGGATAAAATGGTCCACCGACTGCGGCTGTTCGCCGACGCGGGCGGGAACCTCACCCGCGACCGGCGCGAACTGATTATCCAGGCGGCTGACAGACTGGAAGATCTCGACGAGCGCGTCGCCATCATGACGGAACAGGAAAACGCCGGAAACGCAAACCGGATTAACTTCCCGATTTACGGAGGACACAAGGAATGAAAACACTGATCGCCATCCCATGCATGGAAACCGTGCACGCCGATTTTGCCCGGTCGCTTGTGGATCTTACCCGGAACGCACCGAACGAAACCAATGTGTGCTTTAAAAAATCCAGCCTGATCTACGACAGCCGGAACCTTCTGTCACTCACGGCCATAGAAAACGAATATGACCGGATGCTGTGGCTGGACAGCGATATGGTGTTTGATCCGAACACACTTATTTCACTCCACAAGGATATGGACGACACAAAAGCGGACATAATTACAGGACTGTATGTAAAAAGGTCGCCTTCCGCGCTGCCGGTGCTGTACAAAACAATCCGACCGCCTGAAAAAAACGGGAACGATATCACAAAATGCGTGATCGACTATCTCGACTATCCCCCAGACTCACTCTTCCCTGTCGCAGGCGCCGGGTTCGGATGCGTTCTCATGTCTGTGCCGTTCGTGAAAAAATTGTGGGACACGTTCGGCCCGCCATTCTCTCCGCTTGTCTGGGCCGGAGAAGATATCACGTTCTTCTACCGCGCCAACCTTGCGGGCGGAAAAATCCTGTGCGACAGCCGGATCCGCCTGGGACACGTCGGGAGCATTACCTTCACGCCCGATATCTACGAAGCGAAACGGAAAGAAACGAGGTGACAGCTGTGACAAAAAGCTGGATTGACGCAATCGGAAACCATATGTGGCGGTTCTACTTCTCCCGTCCAGATGCCGATCCGTCCGGAATGGAACCGTCAAACCGCGCGCAATGGGAAGCCTGCCACCGCGCAATGAACCGCTATAACCGCACCGCACAGGATATCATGCGATCCTACTATACCTGCGAATGGGGACACGACCTGCACGCAATGGACGCCTACTCCGCCCGGACTGGGATTACAACAGACCGTATCCTGCATATCATTCACTCCGCAAACCGCGCCGCAGCGGAAGAACGCGGACTGATCGACCGCAGGCGTGAAGAATGAAAGATGCTCACAGAACGGCGCAGAACGGGGCAAAAAGCTCGTGCAGGATGAAAAACGTGCTGGCGGTCGTTCGATATGCTGGACGCGGTAAAAGTGGCGTTTTTGTGCGAAATGTGATAGGATGTATGAGGAACGTGAATAACCACAAATGGGAGTGAACAAATTGGAAAATGAAGTATGGAAAGATATACCGGGATTTGAAGGCAAATATCAGATCAGCAATTTGGGCCGCGTAAAGAGTTTGAGCAGAACACTTCCGCATAAAACACATATTACATGGAAAATACAGGAACGTATACTATCTCAAAGCAGGCGTGGTTCAGGAAAAAAGAAATATCTTGGCGTATGCCTTCACGTTGGAAAAGGTAACATGGTCTCCGCTCAAGTTCACAGACTTGTTGCAGAATCATTTGTACAAAACCCTGATAACAAACCAGATGTAAACCATATAGACGGAAACACAGAAAATAACCGCGCAGATAACCTTGAATGGGTAACAGCACATGAAAATACCAAACACGCATGGGATACTGGACTCTGCGATAATATTGTAAGGGCCAAATCAGTCCCGGTTATTAACGTAACAACAGGACAACGATTTGACAGCATAGCGGCCGCAGAACGTTATTATGGAAAAACATTTGGTGCAATCAGTCACGTATTGAACGGAAAGCACAAACGCGCTCATGGATGTGAATGGAAATATGCATTTGAACAGGAGGAACATTGAAATGGCAAGGACAAAACAGACAGAAAGCAAAACAACTGACAACGCTACAAAACAAGTCACGGAGATTGTTAAAAAGAAACGGAATCGCCCTGACCTTGCTAACTTCGGTGAAGAATACGCAGAGCCAGGCGACAACGCGCGCTATTTGCGTCATGCTATGGTGTCACTCAGCCTTCCTCCGATTGACATATCTGATCCGAAACAGGTTGAACAGCGCATTATGGATTATTTCCAATATTGCGTGGATAATGATCGCAAGCCGAACATTAAAGGGTTGGGTAATTGGATTGGAGTGGATGATGAAACGGTTATGCGGTGGCGAAAAGGTGAATACAGAGCAGAAACACACTGCGGATTGATAAAAAAAGCAATCGACGTATTACAGGAATTATGGTGGGATTATGGGCAGAACGGTAAATCAAATCCCGCAGCATGGATTTTCATCGGAAAAAATGCGTTCGGGATGCGTGATGAACAGCAAATTACAGTCACCCCGAATAACCCGTTGCAGAATCTGGACGAAGAAGCGGCCCGGAAACGGATCATAGACGCCCTTCCGGAGCCGGACGAAACGGAATAATCCAGGCTGTACGGATACGCTGGAAATGCGGAAAACAATAAAAAGCAACCTGCCCGCGCCGTAGGATATATTATCGTTTATATATGTACTATTTGTACGTTATAAATAATAATATATATACTATGACGTGACAGGTTGCTTTTTGTTATGGGTGGATTCTGGCGTGCCGGACGTACAAAAGCGGGCAGGATGTTCCCGTCGTGGATATCGGCCTTGTTCTTATGCGGAAACAATCACCCCACGAAAAAACGCCCCGAGGAAGTCCCCGGGGCGTTCGCTTATTTTCTTTATTTTCCGTACTCTTCCAGCAGCCGGTTGACATCCTCGGCCGTCAGATCATCCCGCTCGATGATCCCTTCGATCTTGTAGCGGAAACCGTCGTCCGTTTCGTATTCCTTGATCACCAGCGGATCGGAATTGCTATACACTTCTTCCGCTGCCTTCGTCATTGTAAGGTTTGTTTTTGTCTCTCCGTAAATCTTCATTTTTCTTTCCTCCTTATTCCTCTTGAGTCTGGCTATTCAATCATGCGGCAGATCGTGAATGATGCTATTCCAGGCGTCCATGAACGCCTGCGGGGTCGGCTTTTCGTCGATGCTGTCCAGCACGTCGGGATCCATGTACCCAATCAGTGTGGCAGCGTCATCAATTGTGATTTCCCGGCAATAAGCGCCGGTTCTGTCGTTTTCGATCCAGTTTGTGATAAGCTCTCTTAATGTCATTTTTCGTTCCTCCCGTTTTTTATTTTAGTATAGCACGATTGTCAACACAGGCCGTTTTCCCGGAACTCTGTCAATAGCCCGTATCGTTTCCCCATGCGATAGAACCAGTCTGCAACGGTCTGCAATTCGCCCCAGGACAGCGGCCACGCTTCGCTATAATTGGACCATTCAACCGCTGTATTATACACAGATTCGCGCCGGTCTGCATAGCTTTTGCCGTGCGTCTCAAACGGAATCACTGTGATTTCTTCGCAAAGCGGACTGAACGTGTCGCGGTGGAAAAGAGGCCAAGAATAATAGATTGCTGCGTGCTTTTTTCCGTCAAGAACATAAGAACCGTAAAACATTTTTACATCCTCCTTCAAATACTGTATTTTACGTAGTTAAATGACGATTCAGAAACCCAGAAATAATGGTTGCAGCACCGGACAACGTAAGCGTCTTTACCCCAATATAACTTTCTCATGCCTGTCAGGTTCCCGCCGCGCCCGGTTGAACCGAAACAATGGTCAGAAAGCCACTGAAACCATTCTTTCCCTGCTGTGATGGTTCTCATTGCCCTGTCCTCCTTAATTCCATGCAAGCTGTGTCTGTGGCGCTGCTGGCTGTGCGGCCTGGCGCCGGTAAACGGATACGCTTTTTCCGTGCCGGAAAATATAGGCAAGACAGGCATTGATCCCGGTCGCCTGTTCCAGCTGATGAGCGAATCGGAACGCGGAGAAAAATCCCGAAAAATCACGCCGGAACTGCCCAGAAACGGTTTGATAAATTACGTAATACATTGGTTTTTTTTCATCCTTTGTAATTTATGCAACAACTGATTCGGTGCTATTCCACCAGGAAACAAGCCGCTTTTGTTCTTCTTCCGGCACGCGGTAGACTTCAAATTGTTTGATATTCGCGCCTGTCCGGAAATAGGCAAGTGCTTTTCCTTCCGTTTTCGGGTCTGGGAACAGTTCAGCGCCGGTTCTGTCACAGATAAACCGCGATTGCTGTTTTGTGGCGACGCGGAGACAAACAACGGCCGGGAAGTTGACTTTAATCGGCGTCGGCAAAACGGACGCCAACAGGCATTGCGTGCCAGCTATTACATGGATTCCAGCGGCCCGTCCGAGCTGCATGATTCGTTGTAGCAATGGCGCGACTTCGACTTTATTCGTTGTCAACAGGTCGGCCAGCTCGTCAATGACAACGAGGACTTGCGCGCCCGTCCATAGCCGCTCGCCATTCTGCCGGAGAAAACGGAGGCGGGACTCCATGATTTCAACTGTCTCGCGGAGGGTTTTAATCATTTCGTCTTGTTCGTAACTGTATTTGATAGTATGCGGCAGGCGCTCCCACTGGAATAGTTCAGTCATTTTCGGGTCAAGCAGCACCAGGCGATACGCTGCCGGGCTATCCAGCAATGCGGTTGATAGTAGACTGTTGATTAAAACGGATTTGCCGGAGCCGGTCGCACCTGCAACGAGCAGATGCGACTGATCCAGCATGGAAGAATAGAGACTGAAACGGGAACCGCCGGGTGTAAGGTATTTCAATTTGTTTCACCTTCTCCCATAATGCCATATAATTCATCCATGATGGCAGGAATTGTGATTTCATTGATTCGTTTATATTCTTTATCATTGCGGATTTTGTCTTTTGCCGCGTTTGTTGTTATATTAGCACCGCCACAATATAGCATATCCGAATAATGACGGGCTGTATACGCGGATTTCATCAATTCACAAATGCTCCAGATTTCACTGTCGGAAAATGGATTGACGGGAAACAATTCTTTGAATGTATCAAAGCAATTTTTATTTTTGTTGAATACTTCATAATCAAAATGACTACAAGATTGAATATCACGGGATTTTTTCGGATTTTTATTGTTCGTAAACGATACGATGTATCCGATTCCCCAATACAAGCCACAATCAAAGTTTGCATTTTCAAGATAATATTTGATTCCATCTTTATCTTGTCCAAGAAGGAAATATTTTTTTCCATGCCATGTAAAAACGTACTTATTCATTTTTTGCCCTCCTTAAAACGCTTTATATTCGTATTCGGTATGAGTATGTGATCCGCATATCATTTCCAACGTTGTATCTTCCGGACTGATACCTGCATAATCGCACACAATTCGTTTATAATCTTCATCGGTCCGGGCCTGGCAATCCGCGACAATGTAGCCGTACACGGTAAAGCCTTCTGTATCGTTATCGTTTTCATAGTCTGTTATAGAAAATTCCTTTGCGCAACCCATCCAGATATCACCGGCTTCGTCAATTTCTTGTCCCGTGTAGAAGTCTGTACAATAAACAATATCGGCATAATCTCCCTGGCAGTATCCGCGTGCGCTGGATACGTCCCATTTGTGGCCGGTTATAATGGTCAGGAAGGCGGCTATATCTTCCGGTTTATCTTCATTCGCATTTTCGGACCATTTACGCAAGCGAGCGCATGTCGTCGGATTAAAGCGGATATTTTCATCTTCCATTGCTTGTTTATACGTCGCCATGCTGCCGTCGTAATTCCTGCCGCCATTGTCAACATAATTAAAGCCGTCCAGGATCCTTCCGGCCCGTTGCGTTACTTCTTTGTATTCGTCGATATTCAATCCGGACAAGCGGCCGTATCCTTCATTTTGAATGATAAACAGTGTATAACAGAAGTCGCCTGCGCGGCTTGTGAACGTATCACCGTCAAAATAAAATCCCAATTCCGCACATTCCGGTTCAATTTCTCTAATAAGATGTTTCATTGCTTTATCCCTCCGTTTATTATTGAGAAGTGCTTTATACTTCTCTTTTCTGTTTTCCGCTGGATTGACAGAAAACAGAAAAGAGAAGGCCGGGACCGGTCCCGGCCGCATGTTAAATAATCTCAAAATGAATATGCTGGAAAATTAAACACGCGCCGCGGCTCCAATTTCCAGTTATGCAGCCTTCAAACGCCATCCATTCGCCGCGCTTGCATTCTTTCCCGTTAAATTCATGCGGAATAGTACAGCGGGATATATAATCCGGATGTTCGCGGCGGATCCTGTCAAAATCGGCTTTTTTAATCTCAATCATTTTATTAAACCTCCGTTTGCTATCATTCGTGCATTGTTAAAAACGAAATAGCGGTTGTGATAATGATGTAACCAGTCGCGGCCGCCTTCCGTTATTGTTTTATAAATAGCAGGATAAGCGAGCTTTATAACGGTTAAATAATCGTTCATTGTTTCCGGCGGTGTTTCCAGGCAGGTTATAGCGTTTTGTATATCTTCTTTTCGTGAGTTCGGGCCTATACCGTCGATCCGTGTCATTCCGGCGCTTTTTAGCGCATTGTCGTATTGCCGCAATAATTCCATTTTAGTCATTGTTTTTTACCTCTTTCAGGATATAAAGCGCTTGTACGGCGCCGTATAACCAGCCGTTAAGATAGTCAATATTTTCGCAATAATGAACATATGTTTTAGAATCGGCGGGCGAGTAAACATAGAATCCGGGGCCATAATCCTGTCGTATGATTTTAACCGGCCCGTAATTGTGACAGAATGCGTGCAGGTTTTTTTCTATTGTTTCCTGCTGCTTTTTTGTTAATTCTTTCATGTGTAGCGCCTCCCGTGATAAAGTAGGAAACAGATTTGTTTCCCCTGTGCCAGATCCGGCACGGGCCGGGTCCGGTACAGGAAAAGCGGCTTGCGCCGCTTGTTCCCTTACTTGTAAAACCATCGTGTTATCTTTTCAGAAAAGCCGCCATTTTCAGGATATACAACCCCAATTGAAGGAGCATAGCCGCAATAGACAAGCCGCAGGCCGCAAAAGTCGGTAAATTCTTTAGACAAGCGAGCGGCCCATTTCCTTTCTTTTTCTTCACTGTATTTTGTGCTTGCCTTGTTGCATGTTCTTTCATCATTGGCAAGATACAGATTCGTTTCCGCAAGGCCGCAAAGCCTATAAAAACTATTCATCAGGTGGCGCGCGGTTTTATAATCTTCCTCTGTTGGTTTATCGGTTCGGAATGCTACCAGGTTATTCAATTCTTTTTCGCGAAGCTGCGCAATTGTTAAACGTGACATTTTATTGTACCTCCATATTTTTTATTGTGAGAAAAGCGGTTGTTTTCTCAATTCAACGGCCGGTTATATTCGGCCGTTGTACAGAAAAAACATTGTTAGATTCTGAATCCGGTTTTTTCGTCATAGTGAATAAGCGGGGAAGAAGTAGACAACTCTGTATCTTCCAGCCGCTTATATATTATTTGTTCGCGGATAGTCGCCATTTTGATATGATTATTTTCGCGGTTTAATCGGCTCCGCAAGTCGCATATGGCGTCGGAACAATTATCATATTCCATCGTCATATCCGCGTATGAATTGGAATTGTGCCATAAGTGCAGCGAATAATATACAAAAGGATTTTCTTCTTTCCATTCAGACGGAACAATAATACTTGCCATTTTTCAATTCCTCCACCCTGGATTTATGCAGCATTTTCAACGGGCAATTCTTTGATAAATTTTCTTCCGAAATTGCCATTATCAAGCCATGTATCTTCAACAACATAATGAGCAACAACAGTATGATTTATTTTGATTGTTATTTCATACATAAAAGAATATTCGCCGTTATATGGCATATCTGAATATTCGTATATATCGCCGTTTTCAAATTTATACATTGCATATCCAATTTCATTAAAAACAAGTTTGCTCTTCATGTTAATATGATCATTAACCCATTGTGCTATTTGTTCACGATTCATCATTTTATTTTTCCTCCTTTTCAACAACAATTCTTGGAACAATGATCGCTTTCACGGTCCGTTCTTCGATGTCCATTACCTTCACCGCGGTGCAGTGAAAGCCAGGGAAATAAGCATCCTCCGTTGAAATGATCGAATATTGCACGTTGTTAATCATTGATTAATTCCTCCTGCTATAATGTTTTGTCTTATGCTGTACACAGCAAGCGCGGCGCGCTCGCTGTATCCGGCACAAGGCCGGGGCCGTATGTACGCCATAACTTGTAACAACTCTGTTTCCCTGTTTCCGTTGCGTATAACCGGCGGCAAGCCGCCTTCCGGCCGTGTGTTCATGCTGTCAATCTATCGGATAAAATCAATCGTTTCATTATTGGTATCGGGCACGTTTTATTCCTGTTTCCAGGTATCCCGACTTATTACCGCAACCGGCCCGCATGATAAAGGCCGGGTTTTATTGTCCAGGGTTATTGATCCGGTGCCATTTCGCCGGCCGTGCGTGTCGTCGCATGCGTTGCTGCTCCGGTTCAGGATTGCAGCCGCCGCTATCGTCGCGGCCCGCGGGTTCATGGCCCGGGGTTCAGTTGTCAAGGTTCGCCGCAGCGCTGTTTTCTTTGCTGCATACACAAAATACCACAAGTAAACGTATATGTCAAGTGTAAATGTATAATAATTTTATGAATTTATGTAAATTCTTTTCTTTCATATTATATGTAAACATGCAACGATAATATATTGTGGATAAATTGTGAATAATTTATGATCCTGTGGATAAACCTGTGGATAACCCGCGGGGTTATCCACAGCCCGGCCCCCGGGTGTTGCTAACCTCCCCACGCACAAAAATTACAAAAAAAGATCAAAATATACAAATATACACTTGACATAAATGTAAACAGCCAATATAATGTCACTTGAAAGGAAGGTGCATCCAATGAGTAACGAATCAACTGAAACTATTCGCGCCATGAAATCCGCGATTGGGTACATTCGTGTTTCCACGGAGAATCAGGCGGGGGACGATAAGTATGGAATCGAATCGCAGAGGAAGGCGATACTGGACTATGCGGATAAGAACGGGTACAGCATTGTCATGTGGAAGGTGGATGAGATCAGCGGAGTGAAGGATGATCGTCCGGCCATGAATGAGATTTTGTTTGGCGAGACGATTATGAACCCGCCGATTCAGGCGGTCATTGCGTTCAAGAGTGACCGGATCGCCAGGGACATGAAGCTGTATTTTTACTACCTGTACGTGTTGGAGAAGCGCAACATCAAACTGCTGTCCACGGAAGAAACCTTTGATGACAGCAACGGCTTTGCCGGAGTATACAGGTCATTGCTGATGTTTGTTGCGGAACAGGAGCGGCGGAACATTGCACTGCGGACTACTCGCGGACGGAGTATCAAAGCTGCGTGCGGAGGATACAGCGGCGGACGTGCCCCGTATGGGTACAAGGCTGTTGGCGGGCGGTTGGTGATCAATGAAGAAGAGCGTCCCGTTGTGGAGTACATTTTCAAGAGACATGCTGAAAAGGTTGCAATGCTGCGGATCAGCGAAGAACTGAATGAGCATGGATACAAGACCAGGCGTGGCGGGCCGTTCTATGCGTCGAATGTGAAAAGCATTGTGGATAGAGAGCCGTTTTATCGCGGAAAGTACAAGTACGGCGGAGACGATGCGCCGTGGGTAGATGGCGTGCATGAACCGATCCTGGACAGGTAATGAGTGAATTGTATGCATAATTGCGGAATGTAATAACGGAGGGAATTAAGCATGCCGATGAAGAAAGAATCTGCACAGATAACTATTGCTGACCTGAACAAACTACATCTTCCGGACGATGCGAAGCTGGATGCAGAGTGGACGGATGCCGCCGGGTATCACCGTGCGCCGGTGACAGGCGCGTGGGAGAGCGAGAGCGGAAGCGTGGTTATGACGGTCGGGAATGATCCGATGGACAAAGAAAAAGTGTGATTGCAGGAACGGAGGAAAAGAGTATGAAGCGTATTATCAGTCTGGTGCTGCTTGTGGCGGCGATGGTTGGCGTGTTTGGGGCCGCGTGCGGGGACGAGTGGGAGAGCTATTCGGACGGGATTGTGAGCAATGCGGAGACAGTTATTGGGGATCTGCGGGAAGAGTGCGCCGGGAATGGCGGAAGGCTGGATAAGGAGCGCATTGAGCTGTTTTACAGGTTTTATCAGCTGTGGATCTCGGCAAAGCAGGTCCGTGCGATGGCGAGCGTTGACTATCATACGATTGTGATCATGGACAAGGTGGACCCGTATGCAACGTCGCAGAAGGTTGCGGCGGAAACGTGGGGGAAGTATCTGAGTGGGGAAGTGGATGCAGAGAAGATGGTGAAGGTGCTGATCGCGCTCACGGATGAGATTGGGAAATAATGTTTGATAAAAGCCCCCGTATTGCGCTCTTTTTGAAAAAATCCGAAAAATGTAAAAAGGGAATGAGCGACATGAATCAAAAGGAACTGAAACCATGTCCGTTCTGCGGAGGGATTGCTGAAATATGTCAGCTGCCGGATACGCCGAAGGATATTCGGTCTGGCATGTGGGTAGTCGGCTGCGACGGACCGAACGGAAATTTGTGCCCTGGGTACAGATATAAGTTGACGCCGTTTTACACAGCAAAGGAATTGGCGATTAATATGTGGAATGAAAGGAGGTAACGAATATGGGCGTAGGATTTGTACTGTTTCTTCTGATTGGAATCATTACGGGCAGCTGGGGACCGGCAGCGATTGTCGGTATTCTTGTCGGGGCTGTTGTGTTTATGTTCCAGGAAGACGCGGCGGACATGCGCGCGTATTATAACCGCAGGGATTACTGGGCATATGGGAAGGAGCCGGACTGGAAGCGGAGCCAGCGTCAGAAACAGCGTGACCGGAACTGCCTGAACAGGAGATGATATGATATGATTGTAACGAAAGTGCTTTGTGACAACTGCGGGAAAGAAATTGAAGGGAAACCGTTTGTGATCCTGAAGGTAAATTACGGGCGAGACAATCATTACTGTTTCGAGTGCGGAAAAGTGTTGCTGGATGGGTGGAACGCTGCGGCGCGACAAAGCCAGATAGATATGGGGCTGAGAGAGCCGGAAGAAAGAAGCGCGGAGCAAGAAGCGCTGGCTGCTGAGAATGTAGGAATTGGGTGGATTGCGGATCTGTTGGCGCGGAACGGAGTACAGTGGCCGAACAGAAGCGACGACATAGGTGATACAGAGACGCTGCGCCTGATGTGGAATCGGATTATCCGGGAGCATCTGGCGGCCGCCATTGCAAACCGGAAGAAAAAGGAACGTCCGTAATTTTTTTACGGAAGAGTAACACAAATCGTGAACAGGAGGATGCGATAAGAAATGAAGAGGGCTATACTTGTTCTGATGCTGGTTGTGATGGTTTTTGTGCTTACGTCCTGCACAGAGTCGGACAGGGTGCGGCACAATCTGAAACGGGAAGCGGACGATTTTAACGTCCGGCGGCGGATTACGGTACTGAACACCCGGACGGACAAGCCGATGATGCAGATTACAGGGCTGCTGTCGATCAATCTGGACGATGACGGGGATCTGAACATCACGATTGAGAAGGCGCCGGGGGAATATGTGCTGAACTATGCGCATCTGAGCCAGGACACGACGTATATTGTGGAGCAGATTGAGACAAAATAGGTCAGCAAGTACCAGTATGAGATCATTTTCTACCCGAAGAGTCTGGTTAGCGGGTGGTTTGACGTGAAGATATCAGACGATTGAGGTGGCAGGCATGAAAGAGTGGATCCCAGCAGATACGCGCCCGAGCGGCATTACGTTTATATGCCCGTATTGCAACGGGCAGGTGACGTACTACCACGGGAGCAGCAGTAAGAGCCGGAGATTGAGCGGCACGGTGAAGCGGTGTCTGTACGAGTATTGCCCGTGGTGTCAGGAAAAGGTAGAGCCGTACAGGGCGAATATATTGCAGGAGTAACAGAACGAAGAAAAAGGAAGGGTCGGGGAAGTGAATGGATAGGATTGATATACATGAAGCAACAATAAACGTAAAAATGAAAAGGCAAATAACCATTAAAGCAACCAGATGCATTGCTTGCGGTAAGTGGGAATGTCCGGAATACGATCATGAAAAGTATGAAGCATTAATTATCGGTGAAGCAGCTGGGCTTTGTGAATCGTGTAGGAGAGCTATTGAATGGGCGAAGGAAAAGATGGAAGGTCGGTGAAGTGAAATGGACGTTCAAATTCACGAATGTCATCGAAACAATCTTTGCTTTGAGTGTGATAACAAAAAGTGTTGGCACGCAGGTGAATTGATTGCAGATTGCCCGTTATGGAAGTGTAATAGGGAAGGCAAACAGTTTGAAGATTGTGAATCATGTGAATTATTGAAACAGATTCATGCGGAAGGACAGGTGAATCAGAATGCTTGACATTTGGGACTATCAGCGGCTGGCCATGCGGACCAGCCCGGACGGACACGACCGGATACTGAATGGCTGTATGGGCCTGATCGGTGAATCCGGCGAAGTGGTGGACATCGTGAAGAAGTGGAAGTTCCAGAGCGGTGACGACGCGGAACTGCCGAAGGATAAGATGATCGAGGAGTTGGGAGACGTGCTCTGGTATTGCGCGGAGATCAGTACCGGGATTGGATCTGACATGATCCTTGCGCCGGAGAGGTTTGGACTGAATGGCCGGACCTATGACGGAAAGCCCCTTCTGGAAGCACTAGCATTGTTTCTGGCAAAGCTCGCGCAGAATATGACGGACGCGCTGATGCATCCGGATGAGTGGTCGCCTGATCCGATGTATGTTATGGCCTGCATAATGGACGTGATCGGATACATGCTAAAGACATACTGCGGATCCACACTGGAGGAATGCATGGGGCGGAACATTGAAAAGCTGAAGCGCAGATACCCTGACGGATTCTCGCCGGAAAGGAGCCTGCATCGGGAGGGATGAGCTATGGCGCAGTATTGTCGGTATTGTTCGTATTTTGTTACAGGCAACGGGAATTATTGCGAGAAGAAGGGAACGAATCCGTCCGACAGTTACGCAAAGCACAGCAATCGATGCAAATACTTTGAACTGAATCCGATGGATGCTTACTTTGAGAACGAAAACGGTTATCAACCAAGAAAATCGAAGAAGAACGACGGGGAACAGCTTCGGTTTGCGTGAAATAATGTGATGGACTGAACAGAACCGATCAATTACATGCGCAGTATTGCGAATGGGGGATGATACAGAGAGGGGATATCCATGACAGAACGGGAGAAGATCGAGCGGTATGTGGATGCGCGGCCGGAAGAGCCGCTGGCGTATCAGGATGCTTTGGCGCTGTACAAGGCCGGGATGGACCGGGCCGGGGACGGCGTACTGGTGCTGTACGGAGAGGACGATGTGCTGCGGCGCGTCCGGGCAGATCGGGCGTGGCACGACGCGAACAGGGCGCTGCGGGACAGGCTGAGCGGCGCCATGCGGAAGATGGCGGCGGAAGGCAAACCCGGGCTGGAACGCATGAACGAGCTGTACTATCAGAGCTTGCTGATGGATGCGAGGGTCTCTCTGGACGCATATATGCTTTACATAGAGAAGAACAGAGAAGCAAGAAAACGGTTTTATGTTCCGCGGCGGAAGCAGTTGTTGCAAGTGGTTGAACTGCTTCAGGATCTTGCGGATGACAAACTGGATTTGTTGGCAATCAGTCTTCCACCAGGCGTGGGCAAAACGACTACGGCGATATTTTTCCTGACGTGGATGGCAGGGAAGTATCCGGAAGAATGTATGCTTACCGGCAGCCACAGCAATGCGTTTGTGCGCGGCGTATATGATGAATGCCTGCGGATATTTGATCCGAACGGAGATTATCTGTGGGGCGATGTGTTTCCGGACGTAAAGGTGTCCAATACGAACGCGAAGGATTGCCGGATTGACCTTGGGAAACGGAAACGTTTTGAGACATTGGAATTTACGTCAATCGGAACAGGAAATGCCGGTTTGTATCGTGCGAGTCGGCTGCTATACGCTGACGATTTGATCTCAGGTTTGGAAGTTGCACTGAGCAGGGAACGTTTGGACAAACTGTGGGAAACATATACGACAGACCTTCGACAGCGTAAAATCGGAGATCATTGCAAAGAGCTACATGTCAGCACGCATTGGTCTACCGCAGATCCGGTATCGCGATTGCAACGGCAATATGAAGATGATCCGCGAGCAAAGTTTGTTGCACTTCCAGCATTGAACGAAAACGATGAAAGCAACTTCGACTATATGTATGGCGTCGGATTTTCGACGGAGTTTTATCGTGAACAACGTGAGATCATGGATGATGTTTCTTGGAAAGCGTTATACATGAATCAGCCAGTCGAGAGAGAAGGCTTGCTTTATCATTCAGACGAGTTGCAACGGTATTTTGACCTGCCGGATCGGACACCGGACGCCATTCTGTGCGTATGCGATACGAAGGACAAGGGGACGGATTACTGCTCCATGCCGATTCTGTATCAATACGGCGATAAGTATTTTGTGGAGGACGTCGTATATGACAATAGCAATCCGGAAATTGTGGAGACAAGACTTGTGGAAAAGTGCCTGAAACACAAGGTCCATATGGGTCAGTTTGAAAGCAACAGCGCTGGCGGACGGATCGCGCAAAGCGTTCAGGAACGGATCAAACAGCAGGGCGGACGGACAAAACTGACGACAAAATATACGACGCAGAACAAGGAAACTCGGATTATTGTCGCAAGCCCGTTTGTGAAGGAACACTTTTATTTCAAGGATGACAGCGTGGTGACGGACAAGGAATACAAGAAGTTTCTGAACGCGGTATGTTCGTATTCGATGGCGTCACGGAACAAGAACGATGACTCGGTGGACAGCCTGGCGATGTGCGCGGAATACGTTCAGTCGTTCAGCACGCAGAAAGTACAGGTGTTTGCGAGACCGTTTTAAGGAGATTCAGTATGGCTAGTAAATACAATGATCCGAAATGGATTGGTCAGAAATTTGGGAGATTGACGGTTGTTGAACCGATAAGAAAATGTGCAAACGGAAGATCAACACAGTGGTTCTGGAAAGTGAAATGTGATTGTGGCACAGAAAAGATTGTGAGACCAAGAGAAATTGTTGTGGGGAAAACCGTTTCTTGTAGCTGCTATAGATTTACAGAAAAACCATGCCCAACGAAAACACACGGAGAAAGTCACACAAGATTGCACAATATATGGATGGGTATGTTGAAAAGGTGCGATCCGAAAAAGCGAAATTCCGAAAGATATGGGAAACGTGGTATTTCAGTATGCGAAGAATGGAAAGACTATATAGCATTTGCATCATGGGCGCGTAGCCATGGATACAACGATGAATTGACAATAGAAAGAATAAATGTCGATGGAAATTACGAACCATCAAATTGCACATGGATTCTCATGGAAAAACAAGCTCGGAACAGACGAACAACGCATTGGATCGAATACAAAGGGAGAAGGATGTCATTAGCTGAAGCAAGTGAACTTGCAGGATTGCCATACAAGGAAGTTTTTTATCGCATAGTTCATAGTAAATGGAATGTTGATGAAGCGTTATCTGTCCCTCTTGGGGGAGCAAATAAAGGTAAATTATTGGAAAAAACTTGCAGATATTGCGGCAAAACATTTAATGGTTATGCAAATCAAAAATATTGTAATCATATATGTTGGAATGATTGGAGAAACATGCAAAGGAGAAACGAAAGAAAAAAACAATCAAAATGAAGGGAGAATAATTTTATGGGTTGGCCGCAGATTGTATGGATTGTGTTATCGGCAATGGGGATTGCAATTGCAGGGGTAAAGCACGGAGAACCGAGAGAGAAATATAACTTCTGGGTCACGCTGATTTCACTCGGAATTGAAATGGTGATCCTGTGGAAAGGCGGATTTTTCGGTTAAATCCGAACGTTCGGAAACAATGAAGCAGCGAAACACAGCGTTTCGCTAAAAAAATCCGAACATTAAACACAAAAAGGGTTGCAAAGACCACAGATTGTGTTATAATGCAAACGGATACCCCTATATACGGGTAAAACCTGCCCGTTGCGGAAAGAAATGAATTGAAGGCGCATGATTGCGTGGCGGAACTGCCAGTGATTGTGCGCCTTTTTTCTTTGCATGGTGAAGAGAGGTGAGAGGATGGACGTGAACGAGACGTATGACGTGACGACGCTGGAACGCTACCGCGTGAGCGCCGAGCATCAGTTTTCCTCTCATAACCTTCACGGACGGCGGCAGATTTTCACGGGAGAGCCGGTTGTGACGGATGCGAACGTTGTTGCCGTGCTGGAAAAGGCACTGCCGGTTCACCAGCTGAACCGGGCGGAAGAAAAGTATCTGTACGACTATATGCGCGGCATTCAGCCGGTGCTGTGGCGGACGAAGGTTTACAACCAGGAGATCAACAACAAGATCGTCATCAATCTGGCGAACCAGATTGTGAACTTCAAGGCTTCGGAGTTTGCCGGGGAGCCGATTCAGTATGTAAGCCGCGCAAGCCGGTATGCGAACCGGTCCACGGAGCGGTTTTTCGACCGGGTGAGGCGGTTGTTTTCCAAAGGCGCTACGGAGTCCGTACCGGACAAGGTATCCCGGCTGAACAGCATGATGCTGACGGAGGGCAAGCAGTCCAAGGACTTTGAAATGGCCAAGAAGATGTTCTGCGGAGGCGTCGGATACCGGCTGACGATTCACGACCAGAAGCGGAGCGGCGCGGAGATTGTAGCCGGGGACAGCGGGAACAGTTATCTGGATGAAGCACCCTTTGAAATCCACATCCCGGATCCGTGGGATACGTTCGTCGTGCGCTACAACGACGTGACGCGGCGCGTGGTGATGGGCGTGACATATGTATTCCGTGATCATCCGGAAGGCACGCCGGAATACACCGTCTACACGCCGGACGTGACCTACACGATTGGCGAAAAGGACGGGAATCTTGCGATCCTGAACCGGGTGCAGCACAACTTCGGGCTGATTCCGCTGGTGGAATACCCGTGCAACCCGGAGCGGATGGGCGCGTTCGAGGTGGTTATCGACCTGCTGGACGCCTACAACCTCGCCGCAAGCAACCGGGAGGACGCCATCGACCAGTTCATTCAGGCACTGATGGTGTTTGACGGCATCGACGTGGAAGATGGCGACATCGCCCGGATGAAGTCGCTCGGCGCGGTGAAGCTTCCTCCGGCGCAGAGCAATGTCGGCGGCGGCGGACGGCGGCTGTACTACCTGAACGAGCAGCTGGACCAGAGCCAGACGCAGACCTTTGTGAACGACATGTACAAGACGATTCTTCAGATCGTCGGCATGCCCGCGCAGGGTGACGGAAACAACAGTGATTCCAGCAACAACGGCGCCATCATCATGAAGAACGGCTGGTGGCACGCGGAAGCGCGGATGCTGGAAACGCAGGGCATGTGGAAGGCTTCGGAAGCAGAGTTCCTGCGGATTGTGCTGAAAATCTGCGCGGAAGCGAACGCGCTGACCGGACTGAAGGTTTCGGATATCGAGCCGAAGTTCTGGCGGCAGAGTTACGAGGATCTGCTGGTGAAAACGCAGTCCTTCGCCACGTTGCGGAGCGCGGGAATGCCCGCGATTCAGGCGTTTACCTACAGCCATCTCAGCAAGGACCCGGAGAGCGACGCGATCATTTACGACGCCTACCAGGAAGAACTGGCGCAGCGGCTGGACGAGAACAACGGCATTCTGACGGAAGAGGACCTGCGGGAAGAGGAGATCAGCGCCAGGGAGGACATGGCCGATGAAGCGGCCGCGTCCACGGATGAATCCTCCGCACTGGATGAAATGTACGGCATCTGCCCGATCTGCGGGAAGCGGTTCAGGAAGAGCTATCCCGGGCAGCAGTACAACTCCATCGCCTGCGCAAACCGGGCGCGGAAAAGCCGGAGCGGGATTCCGCGAGGCATCTGAGGACGGTGACGGAACGTGGCAGAGATGGATTACTACGGTCCGGCAGACGAAGGCATCCGGCAGATGAACCGCGACAACCTGCGTGCATTCTCGCGGCTGAAGCTTGCGGACTTTGACCGGATCGGCATTATCCGCACGGTGCTTGACCTTTACGAAACGCAGCGAAAGAAGGCGAAGAAGAAGTATCTGGAAATCGGTCTGGAAGCGTATCTGCTGGGGCTGATCTTCGCCGGAAAGAGTCTTTCGGATAAGGTGGCCCGGAGCATGGCGGAGAAAGCGATCACGCCGGAATGGATTGATGAAATGCTGTCGGAGACGGACTTCGTGACGCTGTACCGGTTCAACCCGGAAACGGAACGGAAGGCGCAAAGGCTGATTGAAGCGCTGTCGCTGCTGGCGGAAGGAAACGCCGCGAGAATGCCGGGAACAACGGTTGAAGAGATGCGGAACGCCCTGATCGACAATGCGCTTAAGCAGTGGACAAAGCAGCTTGGACAGTATGCGATCAACGTGACGGACGCGGCGGTGGTGATGGCGTTGGACGATGCGGGGGTCGGATGGGTGCGATGGGTGACGGAGCGCGACCAGCGGGTCTGTACGGACTGTCACCAGCTGGACGGACGGGTGTTCCGGATTGATGAGGTGCCAACGAAGCTGCACTGGAACTGCCGATGCAGGCTGACCCCAGCGGAAAAGCCGGATGAATGATTTCAACAGACTTCGGTCTGATTTGAGATACGGGGCCAGAGAAGGCGCCGAACAAAGAAATGTCGCTGCGGTTGGGAGATCAGCCAAAGAAACACGAAGCGCACTGAAAAAACGTCAGAGAAGACGGAAATCGCAAAGGAGAAAGCACTATGGTCAGGAATCGGAACGGTTACTGGATGAGTCCGGAGTTTTATGCCATGTTCGCTCCGGATGACGGGGCGGGCAGCGGAGCAGGCGCCGCCGGAGATCCCGGAAACGGCAGCGGCGGGGACGGGAACAACGGAAATGACGGCGCAGGCGGAGACAACGGCGGAGACGACGGAGCAGGCGGCGATGCGGATCTCGCGGAGAAGCTTGCGAAAGCCGAGGCGGATCTTCTGAAGTACAAGGCCGCGATTGACAAGGCGACGAAGGAGGCCAGCGACGCCAAGAAGGCGCTGCGGGCCAAGCAGAGCGCCGAGGAAATTGCCGCAGAGGAAAAGAAGGCTGCCGACGAAAAGGCCGCGCAGGAGATCGAAGAGCTGCGGCGCGAGGTCGCACGTACAAAGGCTGTCAAGAGCGTCATGAGCAGGCTCGGCACGGACGAGGAAACTTCCGGCAGGATCGCGGAATGCCTCTACGGTGCGGAGGATGTGGACAACGCGCTGACGGAGATTCAGCGGGCGTGGACAGCCCGCGAAAAGGCGCTGAAGCTGGAGTACGGCAAGGTGCCGCCGCCCGGAGCAGGCGGGGCCAGCGGCGAGGACGAGGAAACCGCAAGGGCGATCCGGCTCGCCAAAGAGATGGGACAGGCGCGGGCCAAGGTGTCCGAGAGCGTCCAGGCACAACTGAAGGGGCTGATCCGGTAAGGAACGGTTCTGCAAATACAACCTTTTGAAAGGAGAGACACATACCATGAAGTTTGAAACGAATGCGATTGGCGGAAGCGTGGAGATCCTCGCTTCCAAAGACTTCCAGGCGATCCCCGCAAAGATCGTTGCAGCTGCCGGTGCGTCCAGCACCGTTGTGAAGGCCGGTACGCCCATCACAGAGGCAGGCGCTGCGACTACCGGTTCCGGTGCGGTCGGCGTGCTGCTGTATGACGTGGATACCGCCGCGAACCCCAACGGCGCGCTGGTGGTGCAGGGCATCATCGACGCGACCAAGGCGCAGGCTCACAGCGGCGTGACTTATGCTTCCGCCCTGTACAGTGCTCTGCCCGGCATCGTGTTCCGGACCAACATCGGCGTGAACGGCGCTACCGGTGCTACAGGTGCTACCGGCGAAACCGGGGAAGGCTGATCGGGGGATGACCGATGAAGATACTCATTGCCGTACCGACCTTTGAAACCATTTATCCGGATACTTACAAAAGCATCTGGGATCTGGACAAGGGCGGACACGAAGTTCTGTTTGATTCCGTTCGCGGCTATGACGTTGCGACGGCAAGAAACAGGATCGCCAAGAAGGCGCTTGATCTGGAAACGGATTTTGTTCTGATGGTGGATAACGATGTTGTGCTTCCGAAGGACGCGCTGAAACTGCTTCTTGATGGTGCAATGGACGTGAACCTTGGGTACTACGCCCACAGGGATACGGACAATATCTACAGGGGGAAAACCTGTATCTGCAAACTGAAGGACGAGAACGGCAAGGAGTATTACCATTACCCGCTTGAAAGCGAGTATTCCGCAGAAGAAATGCACGGGATGGCAGATGCTGGAACAACGAAGATCGAGGTTCATGGCGGCGGAATGGGATGCGCACTGATTTCCACGGAAGTATTCCGGAGAACAACGTACCCATGGTACGACTGGGTGAATTACGGAGATGCGAACCGCGGAATGCTGAGTGAAGATCTTTACTTCTGCTCCCTGTGCAGGGCGTCCGGCATACCGATTTTTGCCGACGTCCGTGTGGGCTGCGGGCACCTGCTTCGTCATGTGCAGTGGCCCGAATGATTTTTTTAGCCTGATAAGAACACACAACGCAGGCGATTAGTCACAAAACGAATGAAAGGAGAAAATCATTATGGATTTTATCAATTTCCTGAAACTGGTAAAGCCCGCCGTGATTGCGGCGAACTGGACGGAAGCGCAGACCAACGCGGATCCCTATCTGGGCGAAGCGCTGTTCCCCCGGAGGCAGAAGGCCGGTCTTGACCTGAGCTGGTTCAAGGGAAACAAGGGTCTTCCCGTTACCCTGATGCCTTCCGCCTTTGACGCGAAGGCCACCTTCCGGGATCGGGTCGGTGTTTCCAAGCTGGAAACCGAAATGCCCTTCTTCCGTGAGGGCTTCAAGATCAAGGAGAAGGATCGCCAGAACCTCCTGCGTGCGCAGGACACAAAAGATCCCTATGTCCGTGAGATCATCGCCCGCGTTTTCGACGACGCCGCCGAGCTGCTGGAAGGCGCCCGCGTGGTTGCTGAGCGTGAGCGGATGCAGCTGATCTTTGCCCCGAACGGCAACGTTGGCATTGCCATCAAGGCGAACGGCGTGGATTACACCTACAACTATGACCCGAATGGTGCGTGGAAATCCAGCAACTACTTCGAGATCACCGATCCAACAAAGAAGTGGACCGACAAGACCAACTCCGATCCGCTGGCGGACATCCAGACCGGCAAGGACGCGGTGCAGGACAAGGGCGGCATGACCCGTCTGATCGCCATGAACAGCAACACCTTCCGGACGATGCGCGGCAACAAGAACATCATGAACAAGTTCATCACCACCTCCGGTGTGAACGTGGCTACGGTGTCTGACGGCGACATCGCGCAGGTGCTGAAGGACAGCCTGGAACTGGACGGCATCGTGATCTACAACAAGAAGTTCCGCGACGAGAACAAGCAGACCCAGCAGTTCGTTCCGGACGGCTATGTGGCGCTGCTGCCCGACGGCGCACTCGGCAACACCTACCTGGGCACGACCCCCGAGGAAGCCGACCTGCGGAGCGCGGGCATCGCGGACGTGGAGATCGTGGACACCGGCGTGGCGCTGACTCAGATCGTGGACGCGCATCCCGTGAACGTGAACACCTTTGCCAGTGAGATCGTCCTGCCCAGCTATGAGCGGATGGATGAGGTTGCCCTGCTGAAGGTGTTCTGATCGGAGGTACACCGATGAAAGTCAAAGCGAAATGGGCTATCAAGGCGGACGGCGCATGGCGGAAGACCGGGGAGGTTTTTGAGACAGAGGACGCGGCAACGCTTGGCAATGCCGTTGAAATCCTGACCGAAAATCCTGCGCCGGAACAGGTGCGGATGGACGACGTGAAAGCGGAAACGCCGGAAGCACCGGAAGCCAAAGCCGAGCCGAAGCCCAGGACAGCGGCGAGAACACGGAAGAGAACTATCGAAGCATAAGGCCATGAAAGGAGGCGGGCAGGATGGACTGCGGCAGGAAGGCAGAAATGCTCCGGGCGCTGATCGGTGACACGAAACGGAAGGAAGATTCCGCCGTTCTGTCCGTCTACCTGGAAATGGCGAAGGCGAAAATCCTCGAAAGGCTGTACCCGTACCGGGAGAACTGGAACGATCTGGACGTGCCGGATAAGTACGTGATGCTGCAACTGAAGATTGCCGCCTACCTCATGAACAAGCGCGGGGCGGAAGGGCAGATTCAGCACATCGAGAACGGCGTCCACCGGAACTACGGAGACGCGGACGTGCCGGAAAGCATGCTTTCGGATCTGGCTCCCTTTGTCGGGATTCCAGGGCGGTGATCGTATGAAGCTGCTGAAACGGAACCTGCGGGAAATGGAATACATTCCCTACGAAGGAGAATCGGACATTGACCCGGAAACGGGTCTGCATACGGGCGAACCCGTCCCGTCATACGGCGAGCCGATTCCCTTCGAAGGGAATTTATCCATCCCGGGCGGGTATGCGAACGCCACCTTTTACGGGGAGGATATTCGCTATACGCATGTGCTGCTGATGGAGCCGTCGGAGATCGACGAACCCGTGGATGAGTACGGTCTGATCCGTGACGGAGAGGATGAGTACGAAATCCGGGCAGTCCGGCCGAGCGAGAACGTGATTTCCGTGGCACTCCGGCTTCGGACGAAGAACCATGCGGACGGTGACGGTGCATGAGCAGTTATGTACTGAAAACCATTCGCATGGACCCGCTGGACGTGCGGAGCGTTGAAAAGGCGATTCGTGAGGTGGAGCGCACAAAGCGCGAACTGAACGACGCCATGACGGCGCTTGTCCGGGCATTGATGGACGATGGCGTGGAGATTGCAAAGATGGAGGTCGTGGCTCTGGACGCCGTGGACACAGGGGCGCTGCTCGCAAGCATCGGACACGGGGCCTACGACCCGGGAAGCCGAACCGGCGTGGTGTATGCCGGAAGCTACTACGCGATCTTCGTGGAGTACGGCACGGGCATTGTGGGCGAAAAGTATCCACACCCGGCGCCGGAAACGGCGTCACAGGGCGATGGCGGTACATTCAGCAAGTACACGAAGTACGACACAAACAACCACGGCGAACAGGGATGGTGGTACTACAGCGACACGGACGGAAAGCTGCACTGGACGAAGGGCATGAAGTCCAGGCCGTTCATGTATAACACGATGATGTATCTTCGGGATTATGCGGAACGGGCCGGAGGACGGGTCATCGCATCCTATGTGGCAGGAGGTAGCGGATCATGATTGACGTGGAGAATCTGGTATTCAACGCGGTTTATGACGACATCGCGCCGCTCTGCGCAGAAGGCGGATTCCGAAGCATTCATACCCCTGCACCGACCGTATTTCCCACCGTCACCCTGTTCGAGATGGACAACCGGACAGACCGGAACCGGAACAGCACGAGCGATTTTGAGGACTTTGCGGAACTGACCTACGAGGTACATGTGTACGCGAACGGGAAGAAAGCGTGCAGGGACGTGTTCACGCAGGTGGACGCGGCGCTTGCGCGGTACAACTTCAACCGTTTCAGCGGGACGTATATTCCGAACCTGAACAATGACAGGGTGCATGAATATGTCGCCCGGTATCAGGTGCGGGTCAGTCATGACGGATGTTTATCCAGAGTGAGATGATTCTTTTTTTGAGGATCATGAACACGAAATGAAAGAATAAAAACACAGAAAGGAATGAGGGTCTATGCCGAACGAAGTGCGCGGAATTTCCACTTATCAAACCTACCTGATGTACAGGACCACAACCAGCGGCACATGGGATAAGGTTATCGACATCACCAGTTTCCCGGATCTGGTTCCCCCGAAGGAGCAGATCGACATTACCACCCTGTCTGACTATATGCGCGTTTATATCAACGGCATCGGCGACACGGGCGGCGAGATGAGCTTCGGCGCGAATTACACGGCGGAGAACTATGCCAAGGTGAACGCGCTGGAAGGCCATCAGTATGAGTACGCCGTCTGGTTCGGCGCGTCCGGCGAGCAGGGCAGTGAGGTCCCCGACGGCCACAACGGGAAGTTCTCCTGGACGGGCGATATCTCTGCGGGTATCTCCGGCGGCGGCGTGAACGATGCTGTCGGCATGACGGTGAACTGCACCCCGAGCACGGTGCTGAGCTTCACCGCGTCCTGATCGATGGGAGCAGCCCCGTCCGTGACGGGCGGGGCTTTTCCATATATTAATTAAAGGAGGCCAATCCACATGGCTAAAAGCACCGAAAACGCCGTGGAAAACGCGGCAAACATCACCGAGGAAAAGGAACAGGAAATCAACTACATCGACATCCGGGACAAGGATGGGAAGACCTACCGGCTGGAATTCAACCGGCGGATTTCCGAAGCGATGGAGCGCGAGGGCTTTGTGTTCGACATGGACAACAAGCCGCAGACGACCATCCGGACACTGTTCCGTGGCGCGTTCCGGATGCACCACAAGGGGATCATGCCCGAGAAGACCGACGCGATCTGGGACGTCCAGAGAGACAAGGGCAAGCTGATTGCCTACCTGTACAGCATGTACCTGAAGCCGCTGAATGACCTGCTGAACGAGCCGGATGGAGAGGCGGACGAAAACCCTACGTGGAGCATCGGGTAATCGAGGAAAAATATCCGATCTCCAAAGTCTTTCGTGACGCTTTCCCGCACTATCTTGCCATCGGAATGCCCGCAGAGGCGTACTGGGACGGGGAATCCTGGCTCGTGAAAAGCTACCGCGAGGCATACCGGCTGCGGATGGAGAACGAGGAGCGGATCAGCGACCGGAACGAATGGCGGATGGGCGAGTATATCCGGCGGGCACTGATCAGCGTTCCGATCATCGTGAACGGGTTCATGCCGAAGGGCGCGAAGCTGCACGACTATCCGGAAAGGCCGGTGCTGGAGGAATACGAGCTTCAGAAGAAAGCGGAAGAGAAGCAGAACGAACAGAAAGCACGGGAAGAGAAGGAACAGAAGCTGGCGCTGGCGATGTTCCAGGCGTTTGCGGAGAAGATGAACAAAGGCATCCGGAAACGGCTGGACGCGGAAGCGGCGGAAAATGAAATAAAACAGACCGAAGTTTGATACTTTTGGGCGCATTAGCGGGAAAGGGGAGAAGACCATGCCGGATGTGGGCGTACTGAATCTACAGATTCGGGACAATTCAATGCAGGCGGCGCAGGGGCTTTCCAGACTGGCTAATGTGCTTAAAAGCATCAAGGCGAGCACGACCGGACTGCGGCTGGCCTCGGTAGCCACGGGCATCAGCAAGATTCAGCAGAGCGTGGCGAAGATCAACAATTCCGATCTGCAAAAACTGAAAATCCTGACCTCAGAAATCCAGAAGCTACAGGCGGCTGCGGGCAGCGTGAACGGCATTCGGATCAGCTTTGGCAGCACCAAAGCGGGCGGAAGCGCGTCTTCCGGCGCGATGGAGCAGGCCCAGGTGATTCGGGATATGGCCCAGGACGCTTCAACCGCAATGGAATCTGTTGGACAGCGGATTCAGCAAGCCAACGAACAGGCAGAGCGCTTTGCGGCCGAACTGGAAAAGATGAACGCGTTGGTCCGGAACCTCGGTTGGACTGCCGGAGACGCTTCAGAAAAACTAAATGAAATGTTTATGGCGATGAACCTTCGCCGTATGTCTTCTGCACTTGGCTCCGGAGAACCGATCCTCAGTCTGATGGGCGGCGGTGTTGCACCGGAGAACGCTCTGTCCACGTATGTGCAGGAAGGCGACGCTTGGAAGCCAGATTGGACATTCGGTGAAAACTTTGAACCTGGATTCCAGATGCTTCGCCAGCACGGAGAAGAAGTAGTCGAAACCGTCGGAACAATAAAAGACGAATTTGGAAATACAATTGCAGAAATCTCCGACGCAGCATCATCGATGGGTAGGATAGCTTCTGCTACAGCAGAAACAGCGGATGGATTCCACGATATTGAGCGTAGCACGGAGTCAGTACGCTCCAAAATTGACGGTTACAATGAAGCTATTGAGTTTGCAAGAAAATGGAACGAATCCGGCACACAAAGCGGCGGTTATGGCGGACAGGAAGCCGCTGATATTGCGTACATTAATGATATGATAAAATCCGCATCGGAAGCTGATTTGCTTTCAATGCGAATTGACTCTTTGCGTGACAAACTGTATCAGATGGCAAGCAGCGGAAAAGCGTCCGGAGATCAGATCGCAAGGATGGTATCCCAGATCCAGTCACTTCAAGGGAAGCTGGATGCCGCATCCGAAAGTGCGGATGGTGTCAGGCGGTCGCTGTCCGAAATAATGATAGGTTCAAACGGATTGGACGGCGCGCTCAAGCGGATGTTCCCGACCATCTCCAAGCTGCTCAGCCGGTTTAAGCAGCTTGTGAAGTACCGGATGCTTCGCGCGGTCATTAAGCAGATCAGTGAAGGTTTCCGGGAAGGCTACGAAAATTACTATCATTACAGCGACGCCATCGGCGGAGAGTTTGCGAAAAACATGGACGCCGCCACGTCCTCTCTGGCACAGATGAAAAACTCCATCGGCGCGGCGGCAGCCCCGCTGATTAACAGTCTGATTCCGTATCTCCAGGTTGCAGTTCACTGGTTCATTGAGGTTGTGAACTACGCGAACCAGTTCGTTGCCCTGCTGCGCGGACAGAGCACATGGAGCCGGGCCACCACACAGAACGTGAAGGCGTTTGAGAAAACCGGCAAAGCGGCAAAGGGTGCGTCGTCCGCAATGAAGGATCTGCTAGCTGATTGGGACGAACTGAATATTATTCAGAGCCAGGGCGGTGGCGGAAGCGGAACGGCGGCAACCGGTGATTACCTAAAAGATTATGAAAGCATGTTTGAGGAAGTCAATAACTTTGACGACAACATAAAGGATGCCATTAAATTTATTGAAGATCATCTTGGCGGGATTCCCGGTATTTTAAAGAAAGCCGGTGCGATTCTTCTCGGATGGAAGTTGAGCAAAGCATTTGGCGGATTGATTGGAGCGCTTGGGGAGATCATTGCCGGAGGAGCGATCGTTACACTTGGCGTTGAACTTGCGTATGGTGGTGGATTTGAGGCCGGAACAAAAGGATATTTTGACACAAAAGATTTGATTGCTTCTGTTGCCGGAACTGTTGCTACAGCGCTTGGCGGAAGCCTGATTACGACTGCTATTGGAGTTGGCGGAGGCGCTGGGTTTGTTATTGGGCTTACAGCCGGGCTGATCGTCACTCTTGTTGGATGGGTAAACGGTCAGGCAGATATGTACGACAGGCTGAAATGGGGGAATCGGGAAATGACCCCAGAACAGATCAAAAACTACGTTGCTTCAAAATTTTCTTTTGATGTAAACGCAGAGATTGAACTTCTTGGGGCAAATATTAAAAACCGTGAAGCTGCGGAAGCCGCGCTTACAACCGCTGTAAACACATTTACCAGCAACCTTACATTTGCAACAATGAAGGTCGGTATTCAGGCAGACGATGCGGAAACAGCACTTACAGAAGCGTATAAAAGCGCGAATAAAGTAATAGAAGAAATTCAATCCTATATTGACACAAACGAAAAATCTCTTTACACAACATTAAGTGTATCACCAATTAAAGACTCAAAAGGCAACGACGTCACGAGCAACATTCTTGAAAGTGTGACAATTGCGGACGAGACGCTGAAATCATATTTTGTCGGCCTTGGTAAAGAACTTGCAGATGCAATGTACGAGGGCGAAAAAGACGGATGGACAGAAGGCGAAATGGAAGCTGTTCTTGCCCTGATGGAACGTCAGCGCAATATTGTTGCAAAAGCGGAAGAAATGCAGCGCGATATCACTTTTGAAATGAATTACAGGTTTAACTTGAACAACCTTACTCGTGATAACGCGAAGGAAATTTCAGATCAGCAGCAGGCGATCATAAACGATTATAAAGAGACGTTTATGAAAGACAGGCAAACAGCTCTTGCTGCCGCGATAAAAGAATTGGCTTGGGCACAGGCTGCGCTTGATGATGCAAGGGAAAAGGGACTAGACACGACGGATTTGGAAAACGCGGTCAAAACATACCAAAGCCTGATTAATGACTATATGGACCCGCAGAAGGCCGAAGAAGATTGGAATGTCAAAATGAGCGAGTCTATGGCGAACATGCGCGAGGACTGGTTGAAAGCGCTGCGTAAGAATTATGGCATTATGGAAGAAGAATTTGAGTGGGATCACAACCCGTTCACATACAAGCTTCCAAACACAATTCTTGCAAATGATGTATTAGATGCTGCTCAAATGGGAGACCCGGTCGGACAAGCAACAAAAGCACTCAAAAAATACTTTGATGTTATTAAAAAGGAACAGCCTGATTATATTCGCGACATTATGAGTTCACTTAACATCGGTGTATGGGATATCACGAACGACACGATTAAAAAGAACTTGGTTGCGATGCTTCGTGAAAACCTTGGCAACGACGATTGGGCAGCAATGGTGCTTCAGAACGCTGGAGTTTCTGTTGACGAGATCGAAAAGCTTTTCGGCGACGGATATGAATATCTTCCGGAAGGAATACAAGTGCCTGTTGAATTGTCCCCGGAAGCGGCAAGCTTTGAGATTGACGCACAGGCAGAAATTGGGGAAACAGGATTATACGATCAGCTTAAGCAAGAAGTAGAAGATGCCATGAAGGACGGCTTCATGAGTACAGACGAAGCGTTTGATTTGATGACGCGTTACGGATGGCAGGAATACGAAAACGCCATGAAAGAGCTTCAATACAATTTAGACGAGTATGGTGCGAATCGTGGCATGGTCCGGCCGATGGGCGTGCTTGCTTCTGCCGGAACATCCGACGTCGGGTTTGCGAGGAGAAGCAATGCTCCGGACAGCACGTTCACGCTTCAGGTCGAACCGGGAGATAACCAGCAGGAAGTAAACAATACAGCGAACGGGGTGCAGATTGGAACGGATGCGCTGCTAAACGCGCTGAACAGCATCCTGTCCGTGGCACAGGCGATCAACCGGAAACCGTTTGTGGTGAACCTTGTGCCTACGTCCGGCCTTGGCAGGACAGTAGCACAGGGGGCGGCCGCTTTCAGCAGGGTAACGGGGGTGGACAGATAACATGATGATTCAGTACCGATACAGGATGGGCATCCGGATCAACAACACGCCGATTCCGGATCCTTCGGAATGGGGATACCAGGTGGGCGACCTGGATACGAGCGGAAGCCGGGACGCAACGGGCATGCTGCACAGGGCACGGGTCGCCACGAAGATCAACTATGAATTCAGCTGGAAGGCGCTTGAGTGGGAGAAGCTTCAGCAGATGCTGTCCCTGATGTCGGCGGACAAGTTCACGCTGGTAGCGCCGGATCCGAGAACCTTTACGGGGACGTATACGGGGCAATACTACGTTGGCGACCGGACGGGCAAGGCGATTTATTTCTGGCCCGACCGGGACGAGACGGCGTTGTTTGATTTGAAACTGAAGCTGATCGAGTATTAAGAAAGGAGGTGAACCGGATGTATCCGGCAAGCGACGCTTTTCACGAGGCGGTGCGGAACGGGGCGCCGCAGATTCCGCTGCTGGTGTTTTCAGGCAGGACGTTCACGGACGCAGACATCGACGTGGATGCGGGAATCGAGTTTGACGACAACTTCAATATGGAAGAGAACCTGGCCATCGGGCAGGCGGTGAGCAATGAAATCCGGTTCACGCTGTTCAACGACGACGGGCATCTGAATGAGTTCCCCTTTGGAGAGTTCAAGGCGTGGCTGGGGGCGCAGATATCCGGGAGCGCGACGAGCGATCCGGACGGAATGAGCTTTAACGAGAGCACCCGGATGCTGACGGTGGTGAGCGGGGGATACGCGGCGGTGTACGAGATGGTGCCGCTGGGCGTGTTCATCGCGGACCGGCCGAACGTGCCGGACGAGATCCGGGTGAGCCTAACGTGCTTTGACCGGATGCAGAAGTTTGAAGAGGACATGCCTGGTGCGTCGGCGATGGGGATGACCTACCCTGCGACGATCGGGACGCTGTTTACGAAGCTGTGCCAGAGTTGCGGAGTGCCATACGTGTCGGCGACGTTCATCAACAGCGGGGCGGTGATCGCGAAGGAACCGGAGCAGTTTGAGAATGCGACGAAGCGGGAGGTGCTGGGCTGGATCGCGGAAGCGGCCGGGAGCATCGCGCGGTTTGACCGGGACGGTGTGCTTGAACTGGCGTGGGTGAAGAGTACGGATCAGGAAGTGGACGAGAGCGGATACGTGGAGTTCAAGCCGTACTGGTACGAGACGAAAAATGTTACGAAGCTTCACAACCGGTCGTCCGACGGCGGATATGACAACGTGGTCGGGGGCGGGACGGAAGCGTACCTGATTCAGGACAATCCTTTGCTGGAGGGGGTGGAGTAATGGCAAACATCTCTGGCGCGTCCCTGGCGCAGATACAGCAGCGCTTGCGGGACACGCCTGCTTATCACCCTTTTGACGCGGACACGTTCTGCGACTGGGCGATGGAAGCCGGAGACATCGTAACGGTACGCCGCGGCGAAGAGAGCTACCAAAGCCCGATACATTCGTCTCACCTTGTATGGCGCGGGAAGCAGAACATGGAACTGAACGCGTCAGGAACAAAGGAACGGGACGCCATTGCCCGCGTGAGCAAACAGAAGTACGCCCGTGGCGGGTACGGCATGCGGCAGCAGAAGAGCCTGTACTATGAGTTCTACTCGGAAGACGGGTACCTGCACAGCCAGTTCGAACTGAACGAGTCCCACATGCGCAGCGAATTTGAGGACGTAGCGAACAGCCTGCGGGGCGAGTTTGAGGTTACGGCTTCCCATCTGAGGACGGAGTTCAACGATACGGCCAACAGTCTGCGCGGGGAGTTTGAAGTTACGGCATCTCATCTTCGTGGCGAGTTCGAGGACGCTGCGAACGGGCTTCGTGGAGAGTTCGAGGTAACGGCTTCGCACCTGCGCAGCGAGTTCAACGACACAGCAAACAGTTTACGCGGTGAGTTTGAAGTCACGGCTTCAGGGCTTCGCAGTGAGTTTGAGGACGTAGCGAACAGCCTCCGGGGTGAGTTTGAAGTCACGGCTTCAGGGCTTCGCAGTGAGTTTGAGGACGTAGCGAACAGCCTCCGGGGTGAGTTTGAAGTGACAGCTTCCGGCCTGCGTGCGGATTTCGAGGACGCGAACAACAGTTTGCGCGGCGAGTTCGAGGTCACGGCTGCCAGCTTACGGGCACAGTTCGAGGACACGAGCAACAGCCTGCGGAGCAGTATCGAAGCGGAAGCCGGACGGATCGGTCTGGTCGTGGAAGGATACGGTGCGGACGCGTCTGTGAAGCGGGCGTCGATCGTGCTTGCGATCAACAACGGGAAGAGCAGCACGCACATCGATGCGGACGAGGTTTACATCGGGGACAAAAGCAGCACGACGGTTATCAACGGGAAACTGAATGCAAGCGATTTGACGGCAGATTTTATTGCCGGGAAGCTTGCAACATTAAGCTCCTTGCAAGTTAACGGGATATCGGCCAGCGGTTCTGTTTCTTTCTCCGGAACAACAACTCTGTCCGGGTCAGTACAGATTCAGGGATCGGACGGGACCACGCGGAACCTTGCAACTGGCATCCGGACACTGTACAAAGCGAGTGAGAGCGAAGGCGTTGTCACCCTGCAATATATCGATTTCAACGGCGCAACACATGACGTAACTTTTAATAAAGCCGTTGCTACAATTTCCGGGTCGTGGAGTGACGGCACACTCACTGTTAGCAAAGACCCGAACGGATCATCAACATATTCTTCTGTTATTGATTCGGTACTTGCTAACGGACAGGTCACATACGCAAATCAGATCCTGACGGTTCCGGTCACGGTCAGGGTGCGTAATAATGGCGGAAGCCAGTCGGAGACAGGGTATTCAGGAACGCTGGCAGTCGGAGCGGGGCTGGCTTATACTGCCGGACAAAACAGCGTAAATGCCAGCAAACTATCGTGGAGCGCCGGAAGTCTTACCATAAAGCCAAGCGCAGGCACTGGCTCTTCTGCTACTGTTAATCTTACAGCCGCCTCTGCCACGTGGGATGGAAATACTGCAAGCATTAAGATATGGGACGGAACGAGTGCAGATTCACAGCATGGGTCTGATACCGGCTACACAGTTACAGTAGATGCTTCGGGACGGTACACAGCAGGGCAAAACAGCGTTAATGTAAAACGTGGCACTTGGAACGCCGGAAGTCTTACCATAAAGCCAAGCGCAGGCACAGGCTCTTCCGTTACTGTTAATCTTACGGCCGCTTCTGCTACATGGGATGAAAATACTGCAAGCGTAAAGATTTGGGACGGAACAGGTGCAGATGCGCAGCATGGGTCCGATACTGGATACACAGTTACAGTAGATGCTACTGCGAGATATAAAGCAGGCAAGAAAGACGCTTCTGTCACCGGAGCATGGGAGCAAAGCAATCCGCAGTCCAGTGCAAACCCATACAATAAGTACACGGTTCGGAACCCAAGTAACGGCAATGCTGTGATGCTGTCGGAAACCGTGAATGTATCGCAGAGTTACGACTCCACGACGCATAAGTACACAGCGACCGTGGACGCGACACATTCGTCTTCTGTCATTACAGCTGTGACAGGAACGGAAGCATATATAGCAGGATGGAGCGCTGCTTACGATAAAGTATCCATGCCCGGTGCAGGAACGGGTACTACGTTTGATGTGCAGGTTCCTCCGTCTGCAGTAGATGGAAATGCCGAAAAAAAGACTTTCACAATCTCCAAAGGCACTCCCGGAACTTCTGGGTATGCGGCAGTAAGCTTGAGTGGAACGGTTGTTGGAAGGATTGATATAAGCGACTGGTACACTACCGGAAAAACAGACGGCTATAACAGCGCACATGTTACCGGAAGTTGGTCAAATAACGTATTCACATATAGTAAAACCAACGACAGCACAAAACCGAACAGCGCCAGCGTAACAATCGGCACGAGGTTCAACTCCGCATCGACCGGATATTATATGTCAGCCTATCGTACGGTGGGGGGCAATACGTCCGATATAGCAAATACCAGCACATATTACAATCTTGGTACAAATTCAGCCGGGACTGTAGTGCAAGTGCAAGACCGGAACGGAAACCAGATTAGTAATACGCCTATATACAATCTGCCCACGATTGGCATATCGTCTTCATCCCAAACGATCAACGCGGGGAAATCCGTTACGGTCTACGCAACGAAGAACGGAAGCAACGTGGCGAGCGCCGCGTGTACGGTGACGGCACGCAGCATAGGATACATCACGGTGGATGCCGGAGGCAACCACAATGGAGACTGGTGGAATTTCCGGTGTTACACGCAAAAGGGAGGCACGCTTGTCTGCGAAGGCAATACAGACGTTGCGAATTATGGAATGTATGTTCCGGGCAGCAGTTCAAGTTCATCGCATACGATTACAAGCTTCAATACAGGTTCTCCATCAGGGCAATCATACAATTCAATTGTAAACGGCAATGAAGGTTATATGCTCGTTGGAAGTGGGAATGATGCAACAGCTTATATTGTTACAAAAAGCACATGGAACTGCGATGGAAATTCAAAATCAGGAGTAAGTTATCTGCAATCAGCACCTACGCTTCTTTATAAGAAAGGGTACGCTGACGGTGGTGGCGGTGGCGGTGGGACACATACGCCAAGCCTTGAAAGCTGGGACCGTTCAGACTGGTCTGTCGATGTTAACGGAAATATTCCAAGCGGATATATAAAGATTGCGGAAACATCCAGACATAGCGCCGGGTACGTCTTTAAGTTTAAGATTTTAGTAACGGCAGATTGTCAGGGAGTCAAACAGTCAGGCAGCAAAGGGTACTACATTGTATTAACATAAAAGAGGAGGACAAAAAAATGACAGTACGGGAAGTAGTGGAACTGGTAAGGAATGACCTGGGGAACATCTCTGTTCCGGTGTCGCAGATGACGACCATCGGAGTCCCAATTGCACGGGCGATTGATGGACTGAACGCCGTGATCCAGGCTTGGGACGAGGAAGACAAGCAGAATCGTGAAAAGCAGGAAACGCAGGAGCAGTCCAACCCGGACGAACCAACGTTTACATTTGATGTCATTCCGGAAGACGATGCGTTGGTGGAGGCACAGAACAATGGATGAGTATATCGTGCTGGCAGACGGGACGGAGATCGCCCCGTGCCACATCCTTCAGATGACCGACCGGGAAATCATCGTGTACGTGAACGGAACGCATACCATTGAAGAGATGTTCAACTGGTTCAGCAATCCGGAAGCTACCGCCACGATCACGGCGAACCGGTTTGGGACGGAGACGGAGTACGCCGGATACACGGAGCTGTTTGCCATGCGGATCGAGAACAGCAACCTCGCGACGGCCTGCCTGCGGAAGGGAGCGGCGAATGCGAACACTTGATATCATTGTTCCGCACTACAGGGAGCCGTGGGAGACCGGGCGGAAGTTCTTTGACCTGATCGAGCACCAGAGAGGCGTGAAGCGGGAGGACTACCGGATTACGGTGGTGCAGGACGGAGAGGAAGGGAGCCTGGACTGGGACGCAATTCGAAAGAACTACTCCTACCCGATCCGCGTACTCCACATTCCGCATGGTGGAATCAGCCGCGCCCGGAACGCCGGAATCGACAACGCGGACGCGGAATGGATCATGTTCTGTGACTTTGACGACTGCTTCACGAGCATCTACAGCATTCGCGGAATCATGGAGCTGCTGAAGACGGAGCAGGCAGGCCATTTCGACTTCCTGCACACGCCGTTTGTTTCCGAGTTCATGACAAAGGACGAGCTTGGACTGTCGGAGAACGACAAGGAGACCGTATGGACCCACGGGAAGCTGTTCCGGCTGAGTTTCCTGCGGGAGCACGGGATCCGGTTTAACGAGGATCTGTGGTTTTCCGAGGACAGCTGCTTTCTGGCCATCCTGCACGAGGATGTGGCCCCGGAGCGGAAGGCGCGGATTAAGCCGCCGAACTATCCGCTGTACTCCTGGGTGTTCAACCCGGAAAGCGTGACCAGCACGAAGGAGAACCGGAAGGGGTTTGCCGGACAGATTCTGAAGCGGCACCGCGCGGTGATGGCCCACCTGAAGAAGACCGGGAACGAGGAAAGCTACGGCGGGATGGCGGTTCGGGCGATGTGGGACATGTATTACGAGGCGAGCGCGAACGACCTGCCAGCCGAGACGATCGCGGACATCCGGAGATTCTACCGGGAGCACAAAGAAGACATCGCGAAGGTGGATCCGGAACACGCAAGGCGGGTGGGCGAATGCTCCACGAAGGAACACGCGCCGGAATGCCGGAAGCACGGATGGCCGAAGATGAGTTTTGAGGAATGGATTCGGGTTATTGACGGATCGTGGGGGTGACAGGGATGAAAGTACACAAGGAGTGCAAGAAGCTGGAAATGTACGGGGGCGATACGGAAGGCGTGTCCTTCAAACTGAAGGGATACGATTTCACGAGCGCCGACCGGGTTCTGTTCACAGTGAAGGACAAGAAGGGCAGGAAGGTCATCCGGAAGCTGTTTCAGGTGGAGGATAACACGGTGGTGGTGAACTTCACGAACAGCGACACAGAGAACCTGCCGGACGGCGAGTACTTGTGGGACATCCGGATTTTCTTCAACGCGCAGTTCGACGAGAGCGGGAACCTGATCGAGGAGAACGGCGTGAAGACGCCCGGAAGCCCGTATGTGCTCCAGATTCACAACACGGTCGGAGACGCCAGGGGAGGTGACGGCACATGAACGAGATCGAGTTTGAGATCGAACCGCTTGAGCCGAAAGAGATTGAGTTCGATGTCGATCCGGACGAGCCTGTTAAGATCGGCGTGTCCGTCCATGCCGGGGACGACGTGAACGCGGCCCGCGCGGAAGCATGGGCGGTCGGGGAGCGCGGCGGGGTGCCGGTGGCCGAGGACGATCCCACGCATGAGAACAACGCCAAGTGGTACGCGGAGCAGGCGGGGCAGAGCGCCCGGAACGCAGAAGCCAGCGCAGAATCGGCAGAGCAGAGTGCGGGGCGCGCGGCTGAATCCGCAACGAACGCGCAGAACATGGCAGGAGAGGCCGGGCGCTGGGCTTCTGAAGCGAATCAGGCGATGGGAAGCGCTGTAGAGGCAATGCGGACGGCCATTCTTGCACATCAGGCGGCAGAACGGGCGAAGGACAGCGCAGAGCAATCCGCGGCAGCCGCCACTGCCAAGGCCGGAGAAGCGGCAGAGAGCGCGTCAAACGCGGAGATTCAAGCGAACCGGGCGGCACGGGAACGGCAGAACGCCGAGAACGCTGCCGGGGCAGCGCAGATTGGCGCGGAAGATGCATCTGCTGCTGCGCAGCGGTCGAGCGGATACGCCACGGAAGCGAAGCAGGCAAAGCAGGCGGCAGAAGGACAGGCCGCGCTTGCGGATGGATACGCAAGGGATTCGAAGACAGCACAGGAAGCGGCTGAAGCGGCGGCGGCAAGTATCCAGAACGCATCCGCGCGGGCGAGCACGCTTGCCCCGGGATCTGAAGCCACGGCGGTGATCGTTACCGAAGAAGGTGCGAAGGTTTTCGTGCTGGGCATTCCGCAGGGGGCGAAGGGCGACACCGGCGCGAAGGGCGAAAAGGGCGACGCCTTTGAGGTCTACCGCACGTATGCAAGCATCGCCCTGATGGAAGCGGACGCGGCGAATGTCCCGGTCGGAAAGTTTGTGATGATCTCCTCCACGGTTGAAGACCCGGACAACGCAAAACTGTACGTCCGCACGGAGAACGGTTTCGGGTTTATCACGGACTTCTCCGGCGCGCAGGGTATTAAGGGCGACACGGGCAACGGTATCGCCTCGGCAGTGCTGAACAGCGATTACACACTGACGTTTACGTTCACGGACGGGAGCACGTACACGACCGGTTCTATCCGGGGCGAGACCGGCCTGACGGGGAACGGGATCGCCAGCGTGGCACTGAACCCGAACTATACGCTGACGATCACGTACACGGACGGGAGCACCTACACGACCGATTCCATCCGGGGAGAGAAGGGTGAGACGGGCGACACCGGGAACGGCATCGAAAGCGCCGCACTGAACGCGGACTACACGCTGACGCTGACGTTTACGAACGGGACGGAATACACCACACCGTCGATTCGTGGACCGCAGGGGCCTGCCGGAGATCCCATCAGTCTGATTGACGATACCGCCGGAGACGGGGCGACCGGGAAGACCTGGAGCGCGGACAAGCTCTATGACTTTCATCGGGCATTGAGAGGAATTGGTTTAGATATCGAAGATGGTATTTTGGTCATCGAACCGGTGACTGAAATTGCATAACAGAAAGGAGACAGTACAGTGAGTACACCCAGAACGCCTTTTTATCCAATGACACATGACGATGCTGAACGGATCGCAGGTGCGCTTGAGATTATCTCCCGTGACAGCGTTGCTCATACGCCGCAGATTTCGATTGGCACAGTGACTACTGTACCGGCAGGGAGCAATGCGACTGCATCAATTACCGGAGATAGTGATGATCTGAAACTGAATCTTGGTATTCCACGTGGCGCATCCGGTGATGAGGTGATTGATGACACCGCCGGGGACGGAGTGACGGACCGCACTTGGAGTACGGACAAGCTGACGGAAGAGTTTTCGAACCTGAATTTGGAAAAGGTAGACAAGGAAGCCGGAAAAGGACTTTCCACCAACGATTACACTAATGAAGAGAAGTTAAAGAATGCTAACAATGCGTCCGCCATCTCTGATCTTAATAGGGCTTTTGATGGTAACTTTGGCATAACTTATACAGAATCACCGGGTTATATTTCAAATACGGGGTCAATTAGCGCACAATCTGGAACAAATTTGGAAGTATACACAAGTTATATTCCGTTCGTAGTTGGTCAAACTATTGATTTCAAATTAGTAAAGTCAAATGAAAGTTACGGGCATTGGGTTGCTTATGCGACCTACGATAAAGACCAAACATTTATTAAAAGGATTAATATTTCAAACAATGAAATAAGCAAATCTTTTGAAAAAACTATCGAAACGATAGATTCTAATTGCAGATATATCAGAATAACGTATAGAAGTTATGGTAGCGAAGCAGAAATTGTCTTCACAAACGTTGAAAATTCAGTAAACAAAGCGTTGATAGCGGCTATAAAACTTGATGGTGGTAGCGAAGATGTTGATATTCTTAAAATTAAAACAAAAAACACTTTGGTTCCAGAACTACGCAACGGAAGTGACGGAAATCCATCTAATGCATACAGTATAAGCACGAAGTACATCTTTCCGATTGACTTCACGAAGGATAGTATTCTTGTTGAATATACAGGTAACGCAAGTCTCGCTGATTCATATTATTTCGGTTATTGCTTATTTAATGGCGCAACGGATGGGATGACATCTTCTGCGGCGTTTGACAGTTCTGGAATTACAAAAAAACAGTATAACAATAATGCGAATCTCCAAGTATATAAACCGGGGTTTGAAGTGCAAACAAAGGAACTGACTGGATACGATCATATCATGTTCTTCCTGTTCAGATCACTGAACGGGTCGCAAGTCCCACTGCGGATAGCAACAGATCAGCACAGCCTTAGAATTACATGGAAAATCAATTATGGAATAAATGATCGTGATGTTGACTTTTCTGAAACGAAGCACGATCTTTTGTATGCCAAACACGCAACAGGGAATGCCGGGACAAGATTAACCATTCTGCATTTCAGCGATCTGCATAAAGACACGGGCGCACTTGCAAGGATTATGGACGATGCAAAATTCTTTGAATACGATGATGCGATCTGCACGGGGGATATGGTTGATAACACATACGAACAGATTTCATCATGGTGGGATGCTTCCGTACTGACCTGTATCGGAAACCATGACTCCGCATCGTATTCAAGCGGATCAGGGTATAACTGGACAGCACTGAGCATGGCAAACCGAAGCGCATATTATATCGAACCGTTTGAAAGCGGGTGGGGTATCACGCATACTTCCGGGAAATCCTATTATTACAAGGATTATTCTGATGCGAAAGTCCGTCTGATTGTCATGGATGCAATGCTCTATACGGATAACGGGCAGGACGCAACAGACCAAACAACGTGGCTGTCAGGTCTGCTTTCGTCTGCGATTACTAACAACCTTCATGTCCTGATTGCTATTCATGCTCCGCACGGCGGGGCAACGGCAGAAGATTGTTCTTTCAGCCGATATGGTCAGACAGAAATGCCTACCCATACAGATTGCAACACACCGCAAGCTGTGATTGATGCAGTATCATCGGCAATCACTTCCGGCCTTCATTTCATTGGCTATATTGTCGGACATACGCATCAGGATAACGTTTGGGATGCGGAAGGGGACGGGAAACAATTGATGTATTGCATCACTTGTGCTTCTGTATCCAATGTGAATCAGTGGAAAAATTCCGATCAGCATAGGGACACGGAAAACGATGCGTATAACATCATCACGATTGACACAGCAAATTCTCTTGTAAAAATCCTCCGTGGCGGCGGCGCGAACATAGATGACCACATGAGGACACGGAAGGCAATCTGCTTCAACTATTCGACCGGGGAAAAGGTTGGAGAAGTATTGTAATGATGTAAAGTGGCCAACGGCTTTGGTGATGGAATAGGTAGACATGGCGAGATTCAGGGGACGGGAGTACGGATAAAAACGTAATGGTACTGCTCCAAACGGTTCGATACCGTATAAGCTGTGCAGACGTCGGCACATGTGAGGTGCAAATCCTCACCCAAAGCATTATTAACAGAAGTGACCTTTAAGTTAGATAGCAATGGCTAACAATTGGTATCAATACACACCGATATGGAAATGATGATGCGGTGGCGGAATAGACATGTGAAAATCAAGATGCTGGAAGACCCGGTGAGATCAGAAGCATGGTAAAGTCGGCTGACCATGGCAGCACTGGACAGGTAAGCCAGGAAGACAATAGTAGACGCAGCTTGCTGGTTGGCGGCAGGATAAAACCAGCGTACGTGATAGCCATGTGAGGTGCAAATCCTCACCCGCATTTTCATTAAAGAAGGGGGCCACTGCCCTCAGTAGCCCTTCTTCTTCAACCATTCGTCCAGAGCCTTCTGGATGCACCATGACCGGGGGCGTTCTTCCTCTGCCATGTACTTCTCCAGACGCTCAATGATGGACGGCGGCAGCGTAATGTTGAACCGCTCAAAACCCTGCTCTTCGATGCCACGGAGAGAGCGACCACCATTGATACCCACCGATATCACCTCCTGCACATAGGATATCTGATTTAAAGGCAGGATTGCAATGGCGATCAATGGCGACCTGTAAGCATTGATATGTAATGGGTTGAGCAATATTGAACTTTTGGGGAAAGACTTTAGGTCATTAACGAAAGAAGGGTGAAGCATATGACAGTTCTTGGCTGGCTCGGCGTGATCCTGGTGGCGATCTGTTTTGTGACGGTCCTCATAATCTGCCTGCCAGACAAATTCGGCAGGAAATAATTGACACAATACCACACATCGCAATATAATTAATGCAGAATGTGTTAACTGGGAGAAGGTGAGCAGGAGATGGGCGAGATCAGAATCGATCCAAAGAAACAGTTCAGCAAGCGGTTGGCTCGATGGACTGCTGTCTTCTGGTTTGTGTATCTTCTTTGGTTGTCGGCCATCATGCTGCTTGAACCAAGCACGGCAATGTACGCATTCTACATGTCCATCGTTACTTCTGTCGTGATGATCGTCAACGTTTTAAGCTATACGCATAACAGCGTTGTTGAGAAACTTGCTTTTGCCGCTTTGTCAAAAGCAAAACTGGAAATAAACATTGGCGGCAAGGACAAGTTATCTTCTGACGACAGCGAAGAGGATGGAGGGAATGGGTAAGTACGACGAGGGCTCTATTGCACGGATAGAAAAAATTGCAGAGTAAGGGATCGAGCGTGAAGGAACAGGAGCAGAAAGAGAGGTGATGGCGGTGTGAAACAAATCTATCAGCAGTTGATACAGTTATTCCTGCAAATGATTCAGAAGATCAAATCATTGAACCCGGCCTATAAACAGCCGGGGGACGGGAGCAACGGCGTATGCGACTGCATCGGGCTTATTATCGGGGCAATTCGCAGGATGGGACTTCGTTGGAATGGGATTCACGGGAGCAATTATGCCGCGCGGTTTATGACAGACGGCCTTGCCTACATCTCCAGCCTGTCAGAATTGGAGCTGGGCGATTGCGTTTACAAAGCCGTTCATCATGGCGGCAGAGGGCAGAAACCGTGCAATGGCGGCACGTTCGTACACGAGTGGAAACTTCCCGACCGCTACCAGAAAGGCTCATTATATACGCCAGATAATCAGCTGGACTTCTACCATGTTGGTGTTGTGACAAGCGTGAATCCGCTCCGGATCACGCACATGACCAGTCCGCATATGAAGGTAGACACAAGCATAGGCAACTGGAATTATCACGGGAAGATCAAGCCCATCGTAGAAGCCGCCGAGAAAGGATCCGTGCCCGTTCCGGAACCTGCACCGACTCCGACTTCACCCGTTCCGTCCGCGGGCGTAAAAGCCATCGTGGAAGCGGAAAACGGCAAGCCCGTGAAGATGAGAGAGTATCCGTCGACAAAGTGTGCAACATGGGAGAACGTCCCGTGCGGAACAGAAGTTACGGTATTGGAACCCGGCGAGGAATGGTGCAGGATTGAGCACAGAAACCGAAAGTGGTACATGATGGCAAAGTTTGTAGACATCATTGGGGACGGCAAAGGAAAGCATTAAGAGAGGGGTGAGTAAGATGGAAGAGAGGAAAACACTCCTTCTCGAAGGGTTGCTTCCGACGGACGTATGGAACGCAATCATCGTGCTGTTCATCCTGTTCGGGGTGGCCGTCGCCGTACTGAAGGGGATTTCCTTCATTCGGGGCGAAATCGAGAATGGCAAGAACAAAAAGAAAATGAACAAGAAAGACATCACGGACGAGATCGCAGACAAGGTGATGGACAAGCTGACGCCGCAGATCGACGAGAAGTTCGACGAATTCAACAAGAGCTTTGACAAGAAGTTTGAGGACATCGATACGAAATTATCGGCAGATAAGGAAGTGCTGAAATCTCACACATTCCAGCTTAACGACCACGAGGGCAGAGTGAGCAAGCTGGAGGGCGGAAATTTCGCGTTGTGCCACGGCATGCTTGCCCTGCTTGAGAGAGATCCGAATCTCGTGAAGGAACAGAAAGCGATGAAGAACTACCTGATCGATGGCAAGTATAACGAGGAGGACTGGAAATGACGATTGACCTGACACAGATTATCCTGGCGGTGATTACCCTGCTGTTTGGTGTTTTAATGCGGTATGTGATTCCGTCCGCAAAGGAACACATGAACAAGGGGCAGCTTGAGCTTCTCCAGATCGCAGTGAAGACAGGCGTATATGCAGCGGAACAGCTTTACAACTCCGACCAGGGGAAGGAGAAGCGCGAGTATGTTATCAACTTCCTTAAAGAGCATGGATATATCGTTGATCCTGAAAAGATTGAAGATCCCGTAAGGGCGATGATCGAAGCGGCCGTGAAGGAACTGCGGATCGAGCAGGGACAGGGATTGACGGCTATTTTGGAGGAAACAGCGCATGGATAATAACGATTGCGCAATGATTCCGTACTTTGCACATGAAGGTGAGATGGCCCGTATGGAGCGGGCAAACAGAAGACTGTGGATTGTTGTTATCCTGCTGATCGTGATGCTCGTCGGAACGAACCTGGCATGGGTCATCTATGAAAGCCAGTTTCAGGATGTCGTGATTGAGCAGGACGCGGACACAAGTTTCGGCGGCAACAACTATATGAACGGTACGGGGGAGTTCAGCTATGGCACACGCACACCAGACAATCCGGATTCGGGTGAACCGTAACGGGGGTGGGAAGGGGTCGTTTAAGCCCTGCGGAACCTGTGGCGGAACCGGTGTAGTCCGTGGTGGGAATTCCAAACCGACCCGCACGAGGAGAAACGGCAAATGAATTTCCAAACAGGTTTCAGCCGGGACGCGGTTGAACGTGCCATTGACCAGTATGTTCTGGGAAGGAACGCAGAAAGGAACAGAAGAATCATTCACGATAAACTGATCGACGGCCTTACGTTTGAGAAAATTGCCGAAAAGTACGATCTCTCCGTAACACAGGTAAAGCGCATCGTATATAATGGCGATGAAATTTTCAGGCACATAAAATAAACGACACGAAAGAGGACCGCAAGCGACACGCTTGCGGTCTTTTTTCATGCTGCTCTTTACGCCACAATTAAAGCAGAAAAACACAGGAGGATAAACATATGGGACTGACTGTTGAAGGCTATCCGAAGCAATATCACAGGAACCTGCGGACGATTCTTGCCGAGGTTCCCGCCGACCCACAGACTGTGTACGCCATGATGCTTCTGACCGCATCCCTAATGGATCTCGATCCGGCAGATCCAGAGGTGGCGGAGATGATCCTGGATGATTGCAAGAGTGTTTTGCAGTGTGGATAAAAGCAAACCCGAACCCGTGCCGGACGGAAACAGAGGACTGTGTAGTCCGGGCAATATCCCTTGCAACGGGGCGAACATGGAAAGAAGTCCATTGGGATTTGTGCATGCTCAGTCATCAGCTTTGCACGATGCCAAGCGTGAACTGGTTATGGGATGAGTATTTGAAGCGACACGGCTTTCAACAGTTCCTGTTACCGGCAGACTGCCCGGAATGCGTGACGGTAAGGGATTTTTGCGCCATGTATCCGAAAGGCACTTACATCATCGGAACAGGACACCACGCCGTTTGCGTCCGGAACGGATGCTATATGGACGCATGGGACAGCGGGGAAGAACAACCAACATATTTTTACAGGAAAAGAGGGAGAAGATAATGGCTTACAACCCAAACATGTACAGCACATACGGACAGATGTACGGAAACAGCTACGGACAGATGGTTCCGCAGATGACGTCGCCGCCCGTGCAGCAGGCGTTCGGACAGGCGCCCGTGGCTACCGGTGAGATCGTATGGGTGGACGGCGAAGTCGGCGCAAAGGCGCACCAGATTCCTCCGGGAATGACAAAGCCCGTTGCCCTGTGGGACACGAACGACACGATCATTTACCTGAAGAGTGTGAACCAGTACGGCATTCCGAACCCTATCCAGAAGATTCATTACCGCATGGAAGAGATGGTTCCCAAGTACATGGGGCAGGAACAGGCGAAGCTTGAAAGCGGAGACAGCGAACCCAAACAGGACATGACCGGATACGTCAGGAGAGACGAGATGGAGAGCATGAAGGAAGAACTGATGGGCGCAATCCGCTCGATGCAGCCGACCGAAGCGAAGGGAGCGAGGACGAATGGCAAATCCGCTGTTTGACGGCCTGTATAACGGCTCTGCAAACGGAATTGGCACGACTTCACCCGTGAGTCCGGAGGCGGGCGGAATCGCCGGAAATGTGCCTCAAATGACGATACAGGACGCGCTGCGCGAGGTGAATGAACATCCGGCGGAACTGTTTAAGCAGGCAGGGTTTAACGTGCCGAAAGAATGCATTGGAAACAACCAGGCGACGGTCATGCACCTGCTTCGGTCCGGGCAGGTTGGCGGACCGATGATGCGGATGATCGCTCCGATGCTGAACCGGATGGGCGTGAGGTAAGTCAAATAACCGTCAAGAAGGAGGAACAGTTATGAAAGAACGGATTGAATCGAAGATTGAGGAAATTGTGGACCACATTATCAACAAACCGGTTGAGGAAGTGACGCTTGATGACTACACCGTCCTTACGAATGAACTTAAAGGAATCGAGTATAAACAGGCCCAGTCCGACAACAGCAAAAGAATGGCAGAGCTCATGTCTACTATGGTTGCTGCTCCTGCTGGCTATAGCATTCGGTAATTAAACCTTATTTTAATTATCGGCCGGTAATTAAAATAAACGTTTCATTGCTTTATTTAACTGTAATTGAACGAAATATGCTGATTTCATATCAGTACATATATACGAAACTGAACAATATTATTGAATAAAACGGCTGTTTTTAATCAATAAGCCGCAAAATATTGTTCAAAACAAACATTATTGATTCTTTTCGGTGAGTGCGCATAGCCGATGAAGGATAAATAAATCGAAAGGAATCAAAAATCATGACTGATAACAACGGTACTTCCTTTAACATGCCGGTCATGCCTGCCTATGGCTACGGCTATGGCAATGGTGGCAACAATGGCGGGCTGTTCGGTGGCGACCTGTGGGGCTTCCTGCTGGTACTCCTGCTTTGCGGAAATGGCATGTGGGGCGGCTTCGGCGGAGGTCTCGGCGGCATGATGTGGCCCATGATGATGGGCGGCATGGGCGGCGGATTCGGGATGGATTACCTGTATCCGTGGCTGAACAACAGCCAGCACCTGTCTGATGGTTTCCGCGATCAGGCTCTCCAGAGTTCTATCAACGGGATCCAGAACAGCCTGACGAGCGGATTTGGCAACGTGCAGCAGAGCCTGTGCAGCGGATTCGCAGGCGTCAACGCAACGGTCAATGCGGCACAGAATGCCATCGCGCAGCAGCTCTATGGCAACGAAATTGCCAACCTGAACCGGAGCTTTGCGGAACAGACCGCGAACGCGCAGGGATTCAACGGCGTGCAGAGTCAGCTGGCCCAGTGCTGCTGCGACAACCGGCTGGCTACCTGCCAGACCCAGAACCTGATCCAGGCGGACGGCGAAGCGACCCGGAACGCCATCCTGACTGGGGTGCAGAGCATTAAAGACCAGCTGTGCCAGGACAAGATCGACGCGAAGAACGACGAGATTGCCCAGCTTCGGCAGACCATCGCCATGAAGGATCTGGCGGCTTCCCAGACCGCTCAGAACGCTTTCATCCAGCAGGGCTTCACCAATGAGGTGGATGCTTTGTATACGAGACTTTCCAACTGTCCCGTGCCCAGCACCCCTGTTTTTGGACGGACTCAGATTTTTACATGCGGCGGTAACGGCAACGGATTCGGTTGCGGCTGCGGTTGCGCCGCGTAACGGATGAAAACTTACTCGCCTGAAAAAGGCTGATGTTCTGCGGGACGGGCCGAAAACCCGTCCCGCATTGATAAGGAGGAATAAAAAATGGCCTGCAAAAATGTATGCAGACTTTGCGATCATCTTGCGATTTCCACAGACGTGACGTTTGACGGAACCAATCTTGTCGTTACGCTTCCGCAGGATTCCTTCCGGGACGGTGAAAAGGTTTGCATCGTCATCGCCCAGAGCATTCCGCCGGAGACAACGATCACGGCGCCGGTCGTGATCCAGATTGGGGATGGAACGGAACAGTATCCGCTGACCACCCGATGCTGCGCGCAGGTAACGGCCTGTGGCGTCAGGACACGGACGAAGTATTCCACGCGGGTGGTGACGTCCGCGACAGGCGGCACGTTCCGGCTTCTCGGAGATCCGGCGTGTTCTCCGAACAACAACCTTCAGTCCATCAACGGGACTGCTCCAACCACAACAACCGCGGCAACGGACGGCCGTAAAACGACAACCGCCACAGCGAAGAAAGCATGAAAGGAGAACAGACCATGAAACATTATGAGAACCTGGAAGAAGCCATGTGCCGCGAACTGGAGATGCTGGACAAGAAGTACGGCGGAGAGACCAAGGAAATGTCTCCGCAGGATGTGGAACGTGCTGATATCCTGTATCATGCCCTGAAGAGCGCGGCGACCTACCACGCCATGAAGGACGCGGATGAATGGGATGAGGAAGAGTCCGGTGCACGGGGACGCTCCTATGCCCGCAACGGCGACGGACGTTCCTACGCCAGGCGCCGCGACAGTATGGGGCGGTTCGCCAGTGGCCGGTATGATGACGGATATTCCGGACAATGGCCGATGTATCCGCGCTATCCCATGGGCTATGGACCGGATGATCGGATGTACTGATCAACAAAAAATGCAGACCCGCTCTGAAATGGGCGGGTCTCTTTCTGTACATTTTTCAATCAAGTTGCATCTGAAAGTGTATCTTGATTGAAAAAGTCCTATGTTTTTGCCAGGTTTCTTGCTTCGTAATACGCCTCTTTAACGAATTACTTCTGTTTCAGTTCTTTCAGCCGCTTTTCGTAATAATGCACACGCCGTTTGAAATACTGGATGTTTAACCTAATGTTCTTCTGTTGGGTCTTTTTCCATCCTACATCTTCGGCCCAATCATCAAAGTCGTACTGCTCCTGCAACATACTTTTGCAAACTCTTAACCTTGATTCAGCACGAACCTTTGGGTCAGAAGAGCAACAACCGCACCCCACACAAATCTCACCATAACTTTCGTACAGATTCCAACAGTTTTTCCTAACTGCAAAATCAATATGTACTGTCATATTTCATTAAACGCTCCTTTAACGAATTAGTCTAATGGGACATAATTGCGATATGAAACCTCAATCACCCCTCTTGCAGTTCCTTCAGACGTTCTTCACATTGTTCCTGTGTTTCATACCCAGCGCAGAAAACTGAATTATCTGTACCTCTGACATATCTTTCAAGGTCAACAATAAAATACATTACGGTTCGCTTCGGATTGAATGGTTTTGTACAGATAATAAATCGTTCGTCCCTGCACTTAACCCTGTACGGTCTAACCTCATTCCGTACAAACACAGGGTCACCGGGCTTTAATTCTTTCCATCGGTTCATGCGTTATCCCGTCCTTATCGTCACCACGTATATTCCGCAATGGTTTTTTCAATCCGATCTTCGCCTTGTTCCGCCAGGAGAATGAAATCAAAAACCTTTTCGCTCCACCCGGCGATGATATTGGTTTTCGGTCCGCTGAACTGTTGCGTACCATATCCAGCCAGGTCAATGGCATGCACCCAAATGTTATTGCCGGACTCTTTGCGGTACTGATCAGCAAGTACCTGAACAGGTTGCCGGAATTGTAAAGGACTGTTGCATTCGTTGTCCGAGATAATGATGATCCGGTCACACCGGATTTTGTCCGTAAGCATCTGCTCGAACGGGAGATACATATTTGTCCCGCCGCTTGCCATTGCCTCATGCACAGTCGAATACAGGATTCCTGCGGAAGGGATCTGTTTCTGACTGATGCGGTTATTAAAGGTGTAAAAGATCGCATCATCGCAGATGTGGTTTGCGATCATTCCGAGCATCATGCCGATTTCGCAGCAGCGGATTTCGGACTTTGCACTGACGTTTAACGACATTGAGCCGGACACGTCCACGGCAATGACCGTTCTTCCGGGAAGCTTCGGAACGTTTTCACACGCGGCTGCCACCGCATTTTCCAGCGCGTCCGTGACCTTTTTGCCAGCGTTGGCAGGAAGGTTTTTATAGGCGGAGAGGAAACGGAACGGAAGTTGACGGGAGTGCCTTACGGCTTCCGGATCAGATATTTTTTGAAGAACCTTGTCAAGATTGGAAGGATCGGCCTGGACGATGCTACGCAGATTGCGCAGAATCGCCATATAACCGATCTTGCCGGAATCGATCAGCTCTTCCCATGTCTCCTTGTTGTTGCCACGGGCGGACAGTTCGGATTCCCATGTCAGCGGCGTCGGCAGCGTGCCGTCCAGCAGCTGCTTCCACATGGAAGACTGCTCTTCCGTGTCCGGATGAGGACGGCATATACGCAACAGATCGCGCATTTTTACCGTATGACCTTCGCCCTTGTACTTGGCAAGGGTGTAGGCATCGAATGTGGCAAACACTTCTTTCAGAGCGCGGCGCAGGCTGTTCGGAATCGGCTTTCCGAACTCGGACAGATAAAAGGACAGGATTTCTGTGGCATCATCGCCACGCAGCGTCACGCCTTCCACAGTGCGCCTGACATAAGGCTTACCTTCCGGAACATTTGCCAGAAATCCGGTCAGAACGTGGGAAACGGATCGCATATTGAAGACGCGGCGGGCGAACACGGCAAGGTTAGAAACGAACTGCGGATCCTGCTTGATGACGGACTTCAGCGTTTCGATCATAGGCTTGTCGTCCGGCTGATAGAACTTTGCCTCATTAAAGAATGAACAAAGCACCTGAGTAATCAGTTTGATCCTGGGCTGCATGGCATACGCGACGTGCCCTTCGTGGTTTACGGTACGGGTTGACGCAGTTGAATTGAATTTTGCCATAATGGTTTCCTCCTTAATAGTCGTGAATAGTCAATTTTCTTTCAATCAAATTTTCCTGTGTATCGCAAATGATATCTTTCGCCAGCTCTGCGTGAGCATCGAAATAATGCATATCTACATTCCGGATTTCATCATTTACAATTGCGGCATATTCATCAATCAGTTTTTCCCATTTTTGATTTTCCGGATCTCGTTTTGCCTTTAGCGCCAGTTGCCGCTCTTCTTCTGTCATGGAAAGTATATCCACGTTAACATCAAAATACCTGTGAACCATGCAGTGCATGCGAAGAATATGAGATAATCGTTTGCCCGGATTCATGTTCCGTTTCGACAACTGATGAGCCATACCGCCGATAGCCATCATCATATGATTTGTGTCACAGCGCAGAGCATACGGGCTGCGAAATACGGGTGACAGGATATCGGCATATTTTGCTTCGACTATCCTGTTTCTGGAAGCAAAGCATTCAACACTGTTCGGCGATGTCTTTTTTAAGAGATTCAGAGCAAGACGTATATCCTTGATATTGATATGCCCCAAATCATCTTCCCGTGTGGTGCTGATCGGATCACGCAGCACAGATATTTCCCGCAGAGACGGAAGAACAAAGGTGAACGTGTCAAAATCGCTTGTTTCTGTACCCAACCCATAGTTCTGACTGCCTACCAGCACAGTCATTATGGCATCATAATCTTTTGAGACAGCACAATGGTGGATGTACAGAGCTTCACAGATCTTATCGTCCATTTATGTACTCCTTTCTATTTGATAATAATCGGGTGCAAACTGAAAGAACTTCAAAATTTCACATCCATTCATGTAAAAATAAAGAGCATCCGCGATAATTGGCATGGTCGGGTAAGCGTAAGCGAATTAAAAGTTCGATGCATCCGGCCATTGCAATACGCAAATGCTCTCATTGGTGTCCGCGGAACGAATTGAACGTTCTCACACGAGATGCATTACTATAGCTGCAAATCGTGTTTTCACCGCGTCCTGGATATCCTCTTTCTTCCCACACAGCGCTATATCGGTTTACTTTGGACACCCATTCTGCCTGATCGCGGACAGGTATGACGCAGATAAGGATCGGAAACGGTACGTATGTGCTCTACCAACTGAGCTACCGCATGACTATTATGCTGCCACCCTTACGGTGTGGCGCAAATACGTCTGTGCAGGCGGGACTCGAACCCGCGGCCGCACGGTTTACCAGCCGAAGTAACCGATTCCTGCAATGCTGCGTCAAGCGCTCCGGACAGGGCTTGAACCTGTGACCATCCGCTTAACGGGCGGGCGCTCTACCAACTGAGCTACCGGAGCATGGGTGCGGGGGAGAGATTTGAACTCTCGACCTCCTGGGTATGAGCCAGGCCATCTTCCACTGATAATACCCCGCAGTATCTTGAGCGGATGGTGGGAATCGAACCCGCACGGCCAGTTTGGAAAACTGGCGTTCTGCCATTAAACTACACCCGCATTAAGGGGATGCCGGAATTGAACCGGCATTTCGATCAGACCACCCGTACGCAGCGTTGCTGTCCCACTTATCGGCAGTCGCATTCATCCATCCACATGCGCGCGCATAGCGGACTTATCGGATTACTAAGACCCTAATCCTCCATGTATATGCCGACCACTCGCGCTCCACCGTCCTATTCTGTCATCTTACAGGTAATAACGATTTACAGTCTCCCTGATCGTCTGACAGTCATACGCCAAAGCCTTGTTCGTCGGCATGATTGCCAGTCTTTCCCGGCTGTCATTCGGTATGGCTTACGCCGTCTTTTGCCGATTGTCACGCTTCTTTGACTTTTGCGGGGTTACATTGAAGCGTAGCGCATCGCTCCCCTGGTGCACGGGTAAGGATTTGCACCTCACATGGAAACACAGTTATCACATGTGTGCTTTCTGTCAGCCGTTCCGATGTACCCGGCACTCCAATCAAGGGGCGTTTGTATATCTACAAACGCACTGGCCTATACCCGTCTGCGTCTACCTATTCCGCCACCGTGCATGTTGTGCCGGTCTTTCCCGGCTGCCAGCAGATCGTTTCCAGACGGCCTCTTGGTTAATTCTGCACAACCGCAATTACACAGAGCCGCTTGAGGGGGATCGTTCAGGACTTCCTACCCCATCCGACTTCTTCACACCGGACAATGCTGTTGCACCATGCGCCGTCTGAAATCGAATCGCCGGGCTTGGGGACTCGAACCCCGCTTCACATTGCCGCACGCGCCAGCGTGCAAGGTCTGGTGTGGTGTCCACGGAGAATTGGTGGAGGCGACGGGATTTGAACCCGTGTCCAAATTGCGACAAATACTGAGAATGCTTACACGATAGTCAGTTTAAGGCGATGACGCGCACGAAAGGAAGAAGAATTCCTCATGTCCACCACCTGCTTTTTTGTAGGCCTCTCATAGGCTGTCCGGCCGGAAGCAGGAAACCAGGCTTAAACGGTGCGCCATTCTATCTCTGATCCGCAGGAAGTTACCGAGTGGCAGGTCTTCCGTTTAAGAGCGAGACTGCATCAGGCAGCCTTCAGTTCGCCGTAAGAATAATCTTCGTCAGTTCTTTGTTTTGACCCGTAAGGTGGTGTCATACCCGTGTTCTCAGTACCATTCACAACCTGTCGAAACCAATTCACCCCCATGTGATTGCCGGTAAACCGCATGGATGTAAACCCGGCTGCTTGCTTTTCCGTGTCGGTTGCCCCGTGGGTCGCCGTTCACCTACCGCTACACTCGGCACAAGATTTTAGCGCGTTCCTGATGATGAAGTTGTGTAGTTCTGCTCCAACGCTCGGTTTCATTTTTTTCCGTCTTTCCGGAATGCCATATGAAAGTGGTTGGCTGCAATTGTGCAGCTGGTGGGATGAGGTGGAGTCGAACCACCCGAGCCGAATGACAGCAGATTTACAGTCTGCACCGCTACCACTTACGGTATACCATCCCATGTTTTGCAGACAGATAAGAATCGAAGTCGGGCTATCATTGATTTTGCTCTGCCATCTGAGCTACCTGAAACTTCGTTTCAGGATTGGAATCGAACCAATCACACAAATCTGTCCTTCGAAGTATCCGACCTCTGCAATGCTGTCTGCGTGAACATAATAACACGAAGCGTGAGCAAGTGTCAATACCAAATTGGTAAAAAGTATTGATAAAATCTTTCTTTCATTATATAATTCAGGCGTGAGCGAAGAAAGGAGTGTTCATTGAATCTTCCCGGGAATCTCAGAAGGATCAGAAAAGAAAGAAACATGACCGTATACGAACTGGCAGTTCTTGTCGGAACAACCGAAGCCAGCATCAGCCGGTACGAGACAGGCAAAAGAGAACTGCCTGTAAAGATGGCGAAAAAGATCGCCGCCGTTCTTGAAACTGAATGGTGGAAACTGTATGACTGAAAAAACCGCCCTGGAATTGGGCGGATTTTTGTTGGTCAGACCCTATTGAAAGGCGTTCAAGAGTCCTGACTCGCCTTTTTTCTTGCTTTTTTGTAATTAGTAGTGTTATTAGTAGAACGCAATTTTTCAAGATTTATCACGATTTATAATCAGGCGAACACAATATGAAACAACCCGCAAACCTTTACTTTTCAAGGCTTGCGGGCTGTTTTGGTGGTCTGGGTGAGAGGATTCGAACCTCCGGCCTCTTGAACCCCATTCAAGAAGAAAACGTTGAAATATAAGGCTTCTCGGTGTTGTTTGTTATTAGTACGTTATTAGTAAATCACGGGCCGTGAGCGGCGTTATTCGATGGAAGTTGCCACATCGAGGAGGTCGTCCATGTCGGTGGACTGATAATGAGAGCGGGTGAAGGCGTAGTCGGTGTGACCCATGAGACCGGCTTTGGTCTTGTCGTCACCACCGGCACGTTTCAGCTTGTCGGAATAGGTGTGGCGAGCGGCGTAGGGTGTTTTGTTTTCCGCAATGCCGAGAGACTGCATCATGGGTTTGAAAATGTGTTTGTTAAAGTATTCGTGATTCATCTGTTTGAAATCTGTCCATTCCGGCGGGGCCTTTCGGTTGAATCGGTATTGGGGGAAGAGCAGGTCGGTGCCAGGAATGTACAGTCTTTCGCGGATGAGATCAAGAATCTGCGGAGGGATAATCACGATACGGTCTTTCCCGGCTTCGGTCTTGCTGCCGTTGACCAGGCATTCGATCCCTTCAATGATTCTGTAGTGTTCTTTTTTTAAGGAAAGAAATTCCGTCGGACGGAAGCCGAGGAAGCACAGGGCATAGACGTATTCCGCGTAGCGGATTTTCCCGATGGCGTCCCGGATCACGTCCACCTCTTTTTCCGTGAGCGGGTCGCGCTGGATGCTTTGACCCTTTCCGATATACAGATTGTCGGTGATGTCCTGCGCGACGTAGCCGGAATCGACGGCATACGCCCAGAGGAGTCCCGCGACGCACTTCATGTTCTGGTGCGTGCGCTTCCCGGACGGGCAGGCATCCATGCATTCTTGCAGGTCCGTCGCGGTGATGTCGCTGATGAAACGGAGATGCAGGCTGGAGAAGTGCTGATAGGCGTATTTGTAGCAGTCCATTGTGGACGGGACGATGCGCGGGGCGTAGGCTGCTTCCCACAGATCGTAAAGTTCGTGCAGACGGATCTGCTTTTTCTTCTCCGGTCCGTGAAGGAGAAACGGGCAGTAATTGAGTGCGTCCTTTTTCGTGTGGAAGCCGCCCTTTGTGCGGTAGACGGGGATTTTGTGGGTGCGGTCGGCGGATGGTTTCCAGGCGATGACCACAACGGCGGTCCATGTTTTCCCGCGCCGGACGGCCGTGCCGGTGCCGTTTGGACGGGCGCGGGATCGGCGGCTATGCGTATTCTGTGAAGCCCGGGTCATAAATTTCTCCTTTGCGGATGTGTTCCAGCTCATGCAGATAGGTGCAGGCACGCTGTTCCTGCGGCAGGCGGGCATTCAGAATAATGCACGGTTCAAAGTCGGAACCGAGACAGCAGAACCCTCGAATGTGCGTAGGCAGATTCAGCAGGACGACCGGGATCTGTTCAACATCATACGGTTTTTTCATTCCGGCTCCCGCTCCCTTGTGATGGCGTTGACCACGGCGATCACCGCGTCAAGGTCGTTTTCATCCATATAACAGGTGCGGTCAAAGAGCAGCCCAAGCTTCGGATTCTTATGCAGGGAATCCGCGACGCGCTTGACGAGTTCCCGGTCTGCGCCGTATTCGGAAGAGATGAGCGTGGACAGCGGCACGTTGAAGAAGTCCGCGATCTTTTCTATCGTTTCAAAGTCCGGCTCGCGTATCCCGGCTTCGTAATTGCCGATCGTGCTTTGCCCCATATCGAGCGCTTTGGAAAGTTTCCTTTGGGAATATCCGCGGCTGGTCCGAAGCTGCTTTAACCGTTCTGCAAACGTCATAATTTTCACCCCTTGTGAACAATATCACACAATTTGTGAAAAAGCAACTATTTTGTAATGATTCTGTAACACATATCGCTTGCATATGCTCACAGAAAGTGATAACCTACACACGAAACCGAGTGAGGGGGTGAGAAAAAAGTGGACATGAAGCAGGCCGGGGAGAAGCTGAAGGAACTGCGCGGATGCAGGACGCAGACGGGCGTGGCGAGAGCAGTCGGGATTACGCCTTCCGCGCTTTCCATGTACGAAAGCGGGGAGAGGGTTCCGAGGGACGAAGTGAAGGAACGGCTTTGCGCGTACTACCAGGTGCCTGTGGCGTCGGTGTTTTATCCGGGCGCGGCAGAACAGAGTTAATTTTTTTACCGGTTGCAAACACATAGCGTGAGCGAGTGATTACGGACGCGGCGATGCGGAAAGGAAGATGAAGATGCGGTTTTTGAGCATGTTTGGCGGACGACGGGAAGCGGAAGCAATTCAGCAGCCTGCGCCCGTGTTTTTTTCGCCAGAAGAGGAACGGCGGATGACGATCGGATACAAATACGATCCGGGCGATGCCGTGCAGGACGGCAAAGACGGACCGACGCAGGCCAGGAAGACAGGAGAGATGGACGCATGACGCTGAAGGAACTGAAAACGAGCGAACAGGCCTTCGTGACCGTGTACGACGTTGCGCCGATCATCGAATGCGATCCGCAGAAGCTGCGAGACGCGCTGGACATTGACGAGGAACAGCCGATGGAGATGCGGAGATTCCCGTTTCCGCACTGCAAGGTCGGGCATCGCCGGAAGATCAGCCGGGTCGGATTTCTGCGGTGGATCGACGGGGATCTGAATCCGATGATGATGATTTTCAAAATGAAGAACGGAGGCGGTGCGGATTGATTGCAAAAAGAAAGAACCGCTGACGGGCAAGGTCAGGCGGTTCAGACAAAGATGATACGATACAGGATGATTGTATATCAATCGGAAAGGAATGTCAAATGGGCAAAGTGACACCACAGATTTTTGACACTGTAAAGACGCTGCTTAACAGTGGCGTGCCTGTCAGCCAAATCTGTGACATGCTGAAATTAAGCAATGGAGCGATATACACGATCAAGGCGTGCGACGACCTTCAGGAATACAAAGACTACTACAAGGCGTCAAATGACAGAAGCGTAAGGAAGAAGCAGAAGACGTCGGAACAGAAAGGATCCAAACCCGAACCCGCCCAGCAGGTAGTTGAGCACAGGCAGACGGTCACGATCCAGGCGACGCACTACATGATGGAAGAGATGCGGAAGACAAACGAGCTGCTGGAGACGATCTCAAACAAACTGGCGTACATCGTGGACGATCTGTACGGCGTGAAAAAGGCGGAAAGTTCCGGAGGTTGAGAAGCATGAAAAGATTTTTTGAAAGCGACGTATGGAAATGGATTCGAACGGCTGGGCAGGTGGCGCTCCTGTTCGCGGCGATCCTGGGCGTTCTGTTCCTGCTTCAGAGCATGGGACTGGCGGAGCAGGAGATGGAAGAGCGATTCGTGCTGTGCATGGACCGGGTGAACGTGCGGATGGGTCCGGGACGGGACACATGCGAGATCGGATGGCTGGAATGCGGCGACCGGGTGTGGGTGGACGGAAAGAAAAAGAACGGCTACGTGCATGTGGTCGGGCTGAACATCGAAGCCGGAGAAGGATGGATCCACAAAGGCTATCTGGTGGAGGACGCGCCGGTGTGGATCGGCGCAAGCGGAAGGGTGACAGGCGGCGGCCGGGTGAAGGCAAGAACCTATGTGGACGGCAAAAAGCGCATGTGGATGAAGGCCGGGGCAAAGGTGAAGATCTACTGGTGGAGTGCCGACTGGTGCCTGACGGAATGCGGATATGTGCGGAGCCGGTTTCTTGAGATGGAGGTAGAATGAGATGGAGAACGGATTTATGACCTTCTGCCGCCGGTGCGGACGGCAGATTCTGATGGTGCGGAACCTGCACACCGGTCAGTGGACGCCGTGCGACACGGCGCCGTGCCGGTTTAAGGAAGGGAAGACGGAGACCTTCATCGACATGAATGGGTACCTGCGGTCCGGGACGAGGGCGTCGGCCGGGGAGATTGGATACAAGCGGCACGGAGGGTGCATGGCGTGAAGATTATTAAGAAGATGCTGGAGCCGAGCCGGGAGGACGCGGTGCGGATGACCCGGACGGAGAAGATGGCGATGCTTTCGATGGCCCACGCGGCGACGGTGCTGGACGAGATACGCGGAGAGATGCCTGAACGGCTGGACATGGTGGAGGACGGGAAGGCGAGGCTGGCCCGGCTGAGCGAGTCAGTAGACGCGCTGCTGCACGACCTGCGGCTGACGGTGCCGGAGGAACAGAGGCGGCACCTTCAGAACACGGCGATGGATTACGAGTGCAGACTCGTTCCGAAAGCCACGCCTGGAAGCACGAACGTGATCATGGAGAAGGAAGAGTTCCGGGATCTGGTGGACTGGGCGAGGACGAAATGCCGGGACTGCGCCGAGAGCGACGAGGAATGCGAGAGGTGCGGGCTATACCGCCTGCTGACGAGCGTGCTGCCGCTGGACGAGTACCACGGCGGGATGCTGTGCCCATACAACCTTGGAGAATGGGGGAACTGAACATTGAATCCTTTCAATCGTGAGCGCAACTCGCACTGCCCGTGCAGGGGATGCGAGGAGCGGCACGAGGCGTGCCACGGACACTGCGAACGATACAAAGAATGGAAGGCGGAGCTGGACCGGCTGAACGATAAGATCTACCGCGACCGAAAAAGCGCGGACACCATGAGCACGGCCAGCAAACGGAAGATGTGGCGCGACAAGCGCTACGCAAGAAACGTGCGAAGCCGCCCAAGCGAGGAGCGGTAATCATACAGGCGAAGGACTTGATCCTGAACATGTTCCTCCACATGTGTTCCCCTCAAAAAATCCCCCTGGATTCTTTGCAGGACTTCTTCATCAGGCGGACCACATGGAAAGGGGAAATATGCCGCCCGGTCGGGGACAGCCGGGAAGAAAAAATCCCCTTTACCATAAAAGAAAGGCGGTCATGAACGGATGGAAAGGCTGAAGGCAGAAAAGTTCCGGGACGGACTCGGCGTGAGTACGATGAAAGTGACTGGGTTCACGGCGGGTGAGCTGAAGGAGCTTGGCAGTATGGAGCAGAGCGAGATGGAAGAAGCGGTGCTGGACATGCTGGACGCACAGGGCGGCGGACTCGGCACACAATGGAAATGCGGGTATGGCGTTTACCGGGTATGGTTGCTCGGGGACGCGGTGCTCGTGGAGATCGGGAAGAGCTGTGACTGAGAAATTTTTTTGTGGCAGGTAAGAACACAAAACGTGAGCGGAAGAACGCGAAGGATAAACGAAAAGGGGGTGAACTTATTTGATCGAACCAGGATTTTACAACATGGACTGTATGGAAGCCATGAAGCAGTTCCCGGAAAAATACTTTGATCTGGCAGTAGTTGATCCCCCTTATGGAATCAACGTGACCGGCCGACATAAAGCCGGGAAGCTTGTTGGGGGGGGTATAGGCCGTTTGGCGGAGCAAAGTATTACCATACTTGGCAAGTCGAAAAAAAGAGTGGCTTCCCTAAACCCTATCACCCCTTTGACGATACGACCCCGCCGGACAAAGGGTACTTTGAAGAGTTGATGCGTGTCAGCAAGCATCAGATTATCTGGGGCGGAAATTTCTTTCTTGAATACTTGGGAAACACAAGCCGGATGATTGTATGGGACAAAAAGCGGCGCGGCATGGATCAGGCAGATTGCGAAATCGCGTGGACAAGCCTTCCAGGGCAGAATCGAATCTTTGAATACAGATGGAACGGGATGCTGCAAGGTGACATGAAAAATAAAGAAAACCGCATTCATCCTACGCAGAAACCTGTTGCATTGTATCAGTGGATTCTGGAGCAGTTCGCAAAGAGCGGAGACAAAATACTTGATACACATGTTGGGAGCGCATCAAGCCTGATTGCATGTCACCGGGCCGGACTGAAATATTGGGGATTTGAAATTGACAAGTATTATTACAGCATTGCTCTTGAAAGGTTGAACAGAGAAAAAGCACAAGTGAACATGATGGAGTTGTTAAAAGATGGTGAAATGTGAATTATACAACGATTCGTTTCAGAATTGGAAATGTTATCCGATTCAGAAAGCACAGTTGATTATTGCAGATATTCCGTACAACCTTGGCGATGCAGCCTACGGAAGCAATCCACAGTGGTACATTGACGGGGATAATAAGAACGGTGAAAGCGAATATGCAAAAGCAACCTTCTTCACAAGCGATGGGTATTTCCGAATTAGTGAATACTTTATGTTCTGTTCAAGGCTGATGAAACCAGAGCCGAAGCAAGGCAAAGGCGGTGCCCCATGCATGATTGTGTTTTGCGCATTTCAGCAACAGGCAGATGTGATTAAATGGGCTGCTGACGCTGGATTCGGAAAATATATCCCGCTGGTGTTTATCAAGAACTACAGTCCGCAGGTGCTAAAGGCGAACATGAAAATCGTTGGAGCAACAGAACATGCACTCGTTCTGTACCGTGACAGACTTCCGAAATTCAACAACGACGGTCGGATGATTTTCAACTGGATGGAATGGCAGCGGGACGGGAAAGAGATTCCGAAACTGCACACAACGCAGAAGCCTGTGAACCTGTTAAAAAGGCTTATCGGAATCTTTACAGATGTCGGCGACGTGGTGATTGATCCTGTCGCCGGTAGCGGATCAACACTGAGAGCTGCGCGTGAAATGGGTCGGAACAGCTATGGGTTTGAAATAGACAGGAAATTTTACCGAGAAGCCTGTGAAAAAATGCTGAATCCGGACGTAATCGGTCAGACGACGATCGAAGATGTTTTGATGGAACAGAAACGTTATGAGCAGATGAGACTTGCGGGGGTGAGCGAATGATTCTGTATATTTCCGGGCCGATCTCTTCCCGGATGGATACGTACAAGGCGGAGTTTGACGCTGCGGAATCGTATCTCAGCACATGGAAGGGGCATACGGTGCTGAACCCGGCGAGCCATCCGCAGGGGTTGAAATACGAGGACTACATCCTGATTGATTCGGACATGATCCGGGCGGCGGACGGGATTGTGATGCTGCGCGGGTGGCGGAGCAGCCAGGGCGCGAAGCGGGAACTGCGGATGGCGCTGAAGCTTGGGAAGAAAGCGTTTTACGGCATTGAAAGCGTGCCGATGGAACAGCACTGAAACGCTGGGATACGCGAAGGAGGATAACATGAGCGGAGGAAGCCTGAATTATTTTTACTCGTATTTGGAGGAACATGCGGAAGATTTTAATGATAAGGAACTGAATGAATTGGTGAAAGACCTGGCACAGCTGTTCCACGACAGGGAATGGTTTTTGTCCGCGGACACATGCGAAGGGGCCTGGAACGAAGCGCGGGATGCGTTCAAGAAAAAATGGTTCGGTCCGGGCAGTCAGAAGCTGAGAATGGAACGGATCAACCGGTATCTGGACGAGATTCGGGAGGATCTGATGAAGCAATTCGGCGTATCGGAGCGGTACTGCCGGAACTGCGGACACTGGACGCAGGAAACGCAGAAAAACTATGAAGAGTACGGAAGCTGCGAACTGATAAAGGGTTGCCTGATGCACCGGAGCGAGAGCTGCGAGAAGTGGCGTCCGAAGGAGGAATCGGCAGATGATCGGGACGCTTGAACAGTGCATCCAGGACATGAAGAATGGCGTATACGACCATACAGTTGACGGAAAGTGCTCGCAGTGCGGAGAGTGCTGCTCAGACTTCCTGCCGATGAGTCAGGCGGAGGTTGCCAGGATTCATGCCTATGTGAAGAAGCACGGGATCAAACCGCACAGTCACATTCCGCCCACGGCAGCACCGGTTGAGGACTTCACTTGCCCGTTCAGGAATGACACGGAGCGGAAGTGCGACATCTATGAGGTTCGACCCGCAATCTGCCGGGACTTTCAGTGCGACAAGCCGCGGAAACAGATTGAAGCAGACAAGGCGATGTATCACGGAAAATATGCCGTTGTACGGATGCGGAAAGAGTTTGGAGGAAAAGGCAAATGACAAACTACATCATCGACCCGGATGTGTTTTACTGGATTAATGTGCTCAGCCTTATGCAGACTGCATTTGCGGTGATTAGCGGATTCACGCTGACAGCATTTATCGCGCTTTTCGTTACGTACATTTATAAGAGGTACGGATTGAGCGAACCAGAAAAGCCGGACAAGGATAGTCGATACGACATGGAACGCTATCAGCGGGAAATGCGCAATTATAAGAACGATCTGAATGACCTGCGGATGATTAAGAAGTACATGATGATCACACTTCTTTCGGGCGGCCTGATGATCCTTGTATCCATATTCATTCCAGGCAAGCAAACCAGTGTGGAAATGCTCATTGCGAGAACGGCAACGTTTGACAACGTTGACTGGACGGTGCAGCAAGTGAAGGAAGTCATCGACTATATCGTAAGTGCGCTGAATGGAGTTTCGTGATCGAGAGCGCGGAAAAGGAAGGAAACGCATGAAAACGCTGAGCATAGACACAACAGTGAGGATTCTTGGCGCTGTGTGGACGGTGCGCTCCGCAACGGAAGCGGAAGAACCGCGACTGGATGGAGTAAACGGGTTTACGGACTGGACGACGCGGACGATCTGCCTGGAAAAAAATACTCAGGGTAATCTCGGCAGCATGGAAACGTACATGAACAAGGTGATCCGGCATGAAGTGGTTCACGCGTTTATGTTTGAAAGCGGACTTGGCGACTCTTTTGAACACAAGGACTATGGGCAGGAAGAGACAATCGTGGACTGGTTTGCTTTCCAGATGGGGAACATCATGAATGTTGTGATGGATATTCAAAACGCGGTGAAATGGGAGGATGCTGAAATGTGAATATAAATGATTTTCCACTCGGATTCGCCCCTGGAAGCGACGAAGCAAAAAATCACGGGATGACCTGTAAAAACTGCCGATGGCGACCGGACGAATTTACATCGGTCTGTGTAAATTCAAGTAGCCCACACCGCGCAGATTTTGTTCGGAAGGATGACAGCTGCGAATGGTGGGAGCAGAAAAAGAAGGAGGAGAACAAAAATGACTGAGCAGGAATACAACAGCGCGGAAGGGATTCGCAGGAGCGATCTGTGGCGGATGGAGGACAGCCCGGAGAAGTTCCGGTACTTTCTGGATCACCCGGCGGAGCAGACCCCGGCGCTGGTTTTCGGCAGCGCGTGCCACAAGTACGTGCTTGAGAAGGATGACTTTGGCAGCGAATATGTGACGGCGCCGAACATCAACCGGCGGACGAACGCCGGAAAGGAAGAATGGGAACGGTTCTGTGCGGAGAACGCGGGCAAGACCGTAATCAGCCCAGACGACATACGGGTGATGGCAGAAATGCGTGATGCGCTGATGCGGTGCCCGCTGGCGAAGAAGCTGCTGTTCGGAAATGGGGAGGTTGAGGTTCCGCTGTTCTGGACCGACAAGGAAACTGGCGAGAAGTGCAAGGCGAAGCTGGACAGGCTGGTGAAGTACAACCGCCGCCCGTACATTGCGGACTACAAGACCACGATGGCAGCAGACACGTTCCACTTCAACAGTGCCATTTTTAAGATGGGCTACCACTTCCAGGCGGGCATGTACAGCGAAGGGTTGAAATCGGTACGGAAGATGCGGAAGCTGCCTGGATTCCTGTTTGTGGCGCAGGAGAAGAAGCCTCCGTACAGCGTGAACGTGATCGAAGTCAGTGAGGAAGTCATGAATGCCGGGGTGGCGAAGTTTCACGACCTGCTCGGGAAGTATCACGATTGCATGGAAGCGGATCTGTGGCCCGGATACATGACGGGGGATGTGCCGAACGACAGCTTTGTGCCGAACTGGATGCAACAGGAAATGGAAGACGAAATCTGATAAGGAGGAAGCAAAATGATTACGAAGGATCTTGAACACATGAGGCCCCTGACCGGAAACGAACCGCTCCCTAGAGACAGCGAATACCTGGGCGCGGACGATCTGGACAGCACCGTGGAGCCGGTGCTGACGATCAAGCACCTGTACCGGGGGAAGGTTACGCTGTCCCGGGGCAAGGAAGTCAAGAACGTCATCGTCTTCGCGGAGGAAAAGGCGGCGGGGATTATCGGTGAGGTTCGCCCGATGATTCTGAACAGCACGAACCGGCAGATGCTGAAGAAGCTGTACAAGCAGGTGACAGCGGCGGCGCTTGAAGGAAAGAAGATCCAGCTGTACATCGAACACAACGTTCGGAACCCCAGCAACGGTGAGATGACCGACGGCATCCGCATCCGGGACGCGATCCCGAAGGACGGAAAAGCCAAGGCCGCTCCGAAGTGCGCCGAGTGTGGAAAAGAAATCACGGGGCTTGCCGGATACACGGCGGAGCAGATTGCCGCGACCAATAAGCAGCGGTACGGAAAGTGCCTGTGCGTCGAATGCGGAAAAAAGCGGAAGGCGGAGATCGAGGCGGAACAGACGGCGCAGAACGCGGCAGCGGCAGAACCGAATGAAGGCGACGGGAACGACGTGTCAGCGGAACTGCTGGCCGGGATGAAGTGAGAAGGAGTGAACGGAAATGGCTGTAAATCATACCGTATTACAGGGACGCATGGTGGCTGACCCGGAACTGAATGATACGAACAACGGCACGAAGGTCGCAAACTTCCGGGTCGCATGGAGCGAGAAGTACAAGGAACGGGAAACAAAGTGCTTCCTGGAGTGCAAGGCGTTCAGCAGTACGGCTGAGTTTGTGTGCAATTACTTCCGCAAAGGGCAGGAACTTACTGTTGAAGGCAAACTGACCACGGAAGAATGGACAACGCAGGACGGGCAGAAACGGAGCAAGAACGTACTTGTTGCGGATCGTGTACATTTCTGCGGGAAAAAGCAGGACGGGAACGACGCAGGAAACTCTGAACCGGCACAGACGGCTCCGGCGGCAGCAAGTGCGGCGATTCCGGTGGATTGGGATGAACTGCCCTTCTAAAAAGGAGAACTATCAAAAGGAGAAGGGGCATGAGACACTGCGAAAATTGCAGGTATCTTTCATCCACAGGCGGTGAATATCCGGAAACGTATTGTCCTCTTGTTTCGGAAGATGATCCGAAATTCGAGGATGACGGGGAAGGATGCGGGTGCCTCTACAATCTGCGGACGCTGAAGAAACTGGCGCGAGAACGGGATGAAGCAGAATACCGTGAGTATATCGGATATGACGATTTCATGCTTGTCAACGGCATCGACATGACAGAAGAGGATAATAAGAAACTGAAGCAGATTGTCCTGGTCATGATGCATACCATCGGGATGTGGCCGGAAGGACTGCGGCATCCGTACAAACGTCACGGAAAGATTTTTTACAGGCCGTACCGTAATTATTTTAATACTGCACCAAATTGCGGCGGTTATTGGATGTGGGAACGGATGCAAAAGGCGGGTCACGCAGAGGTCGCAAAAAGCGGTAAAGGAGAGTTCTGGCACCTGACCAGGCGCGGACTGGATTGGCTTGAGCTGAAACTGGACATGAAGATCTATGACGAGGAAGATTAGGAGAGCGAACAATGGACGCAAAAGAAAGGCTGTATAGCGCGGCGACGCAAGAATTCGATCAGTGCGTTGAAAGATACATGAATAAAATCAAGAATTGTTTGTGGGGAATGATCTGCCATGCTTACAATGAAGGCCTGAAAGACGGCATCATTAAAGAGAAGAAAAAGGAACGAGAACAAAAGCAGGAGGTAAGCATCGGGGATGTGTTTATTTCCTTTCCACGAGACGAATTGATGGTTGTGACCGGATTCTCCGGAACGGAGGACGCGCTGATGCTTTTCCAGGACGGACACACAGAATGCTACGCGCTGGAGACCCTGGATGGAGAATGTGACTGTATGCGCACAAAACAAAAGTTCGACATCCGGGAGAAATTCAATGAAATGAGGGAGAATCATGGGAAGAAATTTTCTGGAAGGTGAGTACATTATCTACCAGAACGTCGACAGGTACGAAATCGGGAAGATTAAGCGGATCGTGAATGACGGAGCATTCGTATGGTACCACAGCGGAGTCACTGCCGCTAAGACGCCGTTTGACTGTATGCATAAACTGAAAAACGGGTATGTTATTGGCGAAACAAGCCTTGGCGGAAGCATGACATAAGGAGGAAACAGCTATGAAAATCAGGCCCGGCATGGAAGAAAAGATCAGGAAGGGTACAACAAGAACCTTGACCCATACGGCCATGCCGTATACACCTTTGCGGAGCGCTGGGCTGGGCTGATGGAGAAGGAAATCGAGGAATGCGGAGGACCGACGGCAGCAGCGATTGCAAACTTTGAAAAGCGCGGAGATGAAGCGGACACGGAGGGCATCACCGGCTTCATGTACGGATGCGCGGTCAGCATTCTTTCTGATTGCTGGGAATACGGCGAAATCCTCCGGAAATGGCACAACAAGGAGTATGGTTATGAAGGAGATGGCGTTGTGAACCCGGCAATCCTGACCGTATCCGCAAAATAATGAGTTGTTTTGATTCTGAACTTTCTTTTTTTGCAGTATACAAACACGATACGTGAGCGGTATAATACAGTACGCACACGACAGAACAAACGAATAGACATAGACGGAGATGTGGTGGAATGAGCGGCAGGGCAGGTTCGAACCGGGTGGGAAAAAGCAACAAGGAAATCGGAAACCGGTTTGAAAGCGAAATGAGCAAAATCCTTGGGGAAAACGGATTCTGGTGTCATGTGATGCAGCAGAACAAGGCAGGGCAGCCCGCCGATCTGATCGCCGTGAAGGGCAGATACCATGTGCTGATTGACTGCAAGGATATGAGCCACGACCGGTTCGAGTTTTACAGGGTGGAGGAGAATCAGCGGCTTGCCATGCAACGATTTTATGAGCGCGGCGGACATGGCGGCTGGTTTGCACTGAAGCTGCCGGACGGGGAAATCCGGATGCTGAGCTTTGCGAGGATTCTCTTTCTTGAGCGCGAGGGACGGAAGTCTGTCGGCGGGGCGCTCCTGACGGAATGGACATGGACGCTGCAAGATTGGCTTAACGCTGCGAACGGGAGAGCTTTTGATGAAAACAACGATCAGTAACATGATCCGGGTGGAGGATCCGGATGCGGCGGTGCGTGAATACGCGGATACGCTGCGGCTGCCGAACCCGGAATACGAGAAAAAGCAGCGAATGGGATTCTGCACGCGATGGACGCCAAAGGAAATCCGCTTGTTTGAGCGGGACGGGAACGCGATGATATTTCCATTCGGGCTGATGAAAGAGCTTTGGCCGATAGTGCGGCGGGGAGAATGGAATCTGGACTTCCGGCAGGACGAGACGGTGGAGTACGGGGACACCGATATAGGTCTATACGATTATCAACAGGTCGCCGTACAGAAGATGATCGAAGCAAAGTACGGGATTCTGAAAGCCGGTTGCGGAAGCGGAAAGACTCAATGTGCGATAGCCATTATCAAAGCGTTGCGGAAGAAAACGCTTTGGCTGTGCAACAAACACGACCTGCTGAAACAGAGTATCGACAGGGCAAAGATGTATATCGACCCGTCGCTGTTCGGCATTATCGCAGCCGGAAAGATCAACATTGGAACCGGCATCACGTTCGCAACCGTACAGACGCTTGCCAAATCTGACCTGGCACGATTCCGGCATTGCTGGGATGTGATTATCGTTGACGAATGCCATGCCGTAAGTTCTTCGGCGTCCACAGTCACGATGTATCAACGGGTGCTGAATAATTTGGCGGCGCGTCACGTATTTGGCCTGACTGCCACTCCACATCGAGGAGACGGGCTGATTAAGGCGACATACTCACTGATTGGGGAAGTGGCGTATGAAATACCGAAAGAAGCGACTGCAAGCAAAACAACGCCGGTAAAAATCCGGACGGTTGAAACCGGAACGGAGCTGTCCGAAGAATGCTTGAACGAAGACGGGACGCTTGACGTGATTAAACTGATTACCTTCCTGACAAACGATTGCGAGCGGAACAAGCTGATCGCAAAGTGCATCATGGACGCGAAAGATCACAGCTGCATGATCCTTTCTAACCGGCTGGACCAGCTCAAAGCCATTCGGAACCTTCTGCCGTATGAAATGCAGCAACAGTCCGTATACATCGACGGAAAAATGACGAGCAAGACCGCAAAGGAAGAACGCGAACAGGCCATGAAACAGATGCGGAGCGGGGAAAAGAAATACTTTTTTGGATCTTTCCAGATCGCTCGTGAAGGACTCGATATCCCCCGTCTCGACCGGCTGTTTATGGCTTCCCCCGTGAAGGATGAGGCGATTGTGGAGCAGAGCGTAGGCAGAATCCGCAGGACGCACGAAAGCAAGAAGGACGTACCGGTTGTGTATGACTTTAAGGACAAGAACATAGGGAAATGCGTCCGGTGGTACAAGGAACGATGCAAAGTGTACCGGAGCATTGAAGCAGAGTTTGAAAAGGGTTTTCTTGGAACGCTGTGTTAAAAGCGGCCCATTGCGGAATATGCATGTGAGCATTGGGGGAAACGTGAATGAGAACCACGAAGAAGGATTTGTCTGAACTGAAGCCGTTTGAAAAGCACGGGACATGCGAATTGTGCGGAAGTCATAACGCCGAACTGCACGTACTGATTCTGCCGGACTGGACTGGGTGGGCATGTAATGAGTGCCGCGAGCAGATGCAGATGTGCTATCTTCGGCAAATTCAGTCGGCTGCTGGACATTCGGAGCCGGAAGAATAGGAGGACGGAATGAGAGTTACGAAACCGGGAGAGATCGTGAAATTCATTTGCAGGGCGTGCGGATGCGAGTTTGTTGCTGGGATCAACGCCGCAAAGACCAATGACAAAGGAGAAAACTACTACTGCCATTGTCCGACGTGCGGGAGCGAATGCCATGCGGACGTGAACAAAAGAAGCAAGGGGGAATGGTTTGTTGGATAACAGCAATCAGAAAAGCAACAAAGAACCGGAGCAAAAGGCAGTAAACGATCAGGAGAAAACAGTACCTTCGTCCGATATCCTGAACAGTCTGAAAGCGGAGTTGTTTGACCCGGAACTGGCGGAAAAGTATCAGAAAGCGCAGGAGGCGGCACAGGCGTTCTTTGCGATATATACAGAACTGCAGCGGGCCGGGTTCACGAAGCAGGAAGCGTATGGGATGGTCATTGCCATGTGCGGAGGGAAATGAAATGGGGTGAGAGCGATATGACGTACGGCGAACTGTACAATTATGTCAGGAAACAGATGGAAGGATTTTCTGGGGAACAGATTGACGACTGGCGCCCTGCGGCTGGTTTCTACATTGATGACATTGTAAAGACCGACGCGGACGGTTCTATGGTTCCTAATGGCATCCGGCTGTGGCTGACGAACGGTGATTCGGTCATCTATGCTTTTACGGGGAAGACCTTGAAAGGCACGTCGCAGGCAAAAACAAACAACACGGGATCAGGCGATGCCAAAGCGCCGGATCACGCATCGAAGAAACCGCCGCTTGGGTGCAAACCATACTATATCCACATTGCTGCACGCATCCAGGAACTGTGTGAGGCGATTGAAAGGAACACGGTGGAGAAGAACAGGCACAACAAGATCCGGCTGTGGCTGAAGGAGATATGGCTTCTGAACGAAGTGGACCTGGAGATGCAGCGCGAGGAGAAAAGCAAGGCCTGAAAAGAGGACAAAGATGGACATTTTCAAGAAGTTCCGTAAGAAACAGAAAGAACCGCCCGGACCGCTGGATAACGCCATCTTTTGTATGAACTATTACAACAGGACGATTAAGGATAAGGCGGTTCCGTGCCCGATACACGGGGCAGATCCAATTGTGCTGATAGACATTACGAAAAGTCCGCATGAGGGAATAGTTATGTGTCGTACGTCTGAGTGCGAGATAGGTACGATTACCGGAAATCCATATGAAGTGGAAAAACAGTGGAATGAAAGGTGCAGCGAATATGAGGAAGTCAGTGCTCAACGTTGAAGCGACAGCCGCAGAGATTGTGGAAGTCGCCGCAAAGATCGCCTGGCGCGGCGCGTTCCTGACTGGAGGCTTCTGACCGTGGACGTTCAGTACATTGCGGAACGGATCCGGGAAGAGGTGCCTGCGCTGGAGGCGGCCAGGATGCTCGGGCTTGACGTGGACGGACATGGGCGGTGCGCGTGTCCGTTTCACCACGGGCAGGACCGGAACATGCGCATTTATCCCGGGGACCGTGGATGCTACTGTTTCGTATGCCATGCGTTCGGCGGAACGATTGACCTGGTGAAGCAAGTGAACGGATGCGGGTTCATGGACGCGGTGCGGTGGATTGAGGACACGTTTCGGCTTGGGCTTGACCTGGACGAAAATAACTGGCGGTCGCGGGAACGAAACGCGGCGAGATACGCAAGGCGGAACGGAGGCGGACGTGGCAATGCCGAGAGAAAGCATCGCGGAGCGCATGAAGCAGGCGGTGTACCACAGCGAGAGCGAGACGCGGCGACGGGAGTATGAGC
>Ga0310691_10000484_pt1 | contig 74443 bp, 77 predicted proteins | sample 176DNAGHGlowgp2_FD_203887 | JGI IMG/M metagenome (GOLD analysis project Ga0310691, IMG submission 203887) | Sheep rumen microbial communities from Palmerston North, Manawatu-Wanganui, New Zealand - 1766 DNA GHGlow gp2 (v2) (version 2) | ecosystem: Host-associated > Mammals > Digestive system >...
ACAGTAATGGATTCGAAGTAGATGTAATTGCAGATTGGCATAAAACATATGCCTTGGAAGTTAAGAGTGATTCAGAGACAGAGAAGAAACTGTCGTCGAATGTCCGCAAATACATAGAACTTCGCGAGACTGAAATTAAAGGGTATGTTTACTATCTCGGTGATATTACATGCGAAATCAACAACATCAAATATGTTTCATGGAAAGATTGGGGAAACAACGAAGACTCTATAAAATGATCTTTCAGTCGAAATGATCGGATAAAAGAATTACAAAACATATATCCCCATTTATCTATTCAATTAAACTTACTTCTAATAATATAAAACCAGGTGTGAGGAAATAGAAATTAAGTGGCTGAAGGTGGTTAAACTCATTAAAAATCCCATCTTTCAAGCCAATTTCTGCTCGTTGAGCTTATTTCTGACATCATCTGTCTTTTTCTATACTATCGATAGATAAGGTGAGGACATTTTTACGTAATTTGAGTTAAAATATTACAAAAATGCGAAAGGAAGTACTGACTCATGAGTGATGAAGAGAAAAAAGTAATTAAGCATGTTGTGAAGATAGATAATATGGAAGTCAAAGTCGCCAAGAAGCGTGTTACTAGCGCGAAGTTGATTGAGTCAGGAATTCTTTCTCCCGATGATGCCGATATGGATAAAAGAGCTAGGCAGGCTGTCAGTAATGCAAAAAGAAAAGCAAAAGTATGTAATAAGCCGTTGGCCGTATATGACAAGAACAAAAAGACGCCTGTATTGGTTGATTCTGATGGAAAGCAGGTAAAAATTGGATAACGCTTCGAGAAAACCTATGCTCCTGTGTTTTGCCGGGCCTAATGGATCTGGTAAGAGTACTATAACCAAGTTTTTCGAAATTGCTGGCGAATACACTAATGCGGATGATGTTGTTTCTTCAACTGGAATGGGAAATGAGGAAGCTGCCAAGTTTGTCGATAAAAAGCGATATGATTCAATAAAGGCAAAGTCAGATCTTACCTTTGAGACTGTTTTATCTTCAAAATACAAGATGGATATTCTTCGGAAATCAAGGGATGAAGGGTATTTTATTAAGTGCGTATTTGTATTGACTGCCGATCCTGAATTGAATGTTGCAAGAGTCGAGTCACGTGTCATGCAAGGTGGTCATGATGTTGATAGAGAAAAAGTCAAAACACGTTTTTACAAGTCGCTTGCCAACATAAAAGAGTTAATGTCTTTATGTGATATTCTTCATGTGTATGATAATACGGATACCCCATACCGAATTATTCGTAAACACAAGGACAGCATTACGATTTTTCCTAATGAGTATTGGGATGAAGAAGACATTATTGCATTGATTACAGGAACGTATTCACAACGATATTTAGGATAAGAATGATGATAGACGAGAGCGTATTTGCTCCAGGAAAAGTAAATCATTCTATTTAAGGAATAAAGGGGTAGATTATATGGCATTCATGGGGATGGTATTCGGGGTGCTGTTCCTGATAATACTGGTTATTGTTTTTTGTCTTATGCTTTTGTCATTCGGAATTGCGATTCCATGTAAGATCATAGGCAAATCGAAGCGAAAGAAGGGCTTGCGGATAACGGGTAATGTTTTCCTGGTCCTTGGCATAGTTTTCACGCTTCCTTTTATCGGACTGGCTGCATTCTGGATCTGGTCTGTGACATTTACCAAGGTTACTGCTCCAAGTGGCAAGGAGTACACTGTTCTGACACGCGATGTCGGACGTGTTATCTCGTATCTTGATGACGGATCCGATGAGGCGATGGATAAACTTGAGTCACTTATCTCCAGGAAACCCAACCTTGTTTACTGGCGCGATAATAATTATAAGGGGATCCTCGAGAGAGGGCTTGAGACCGGTAATCTCCGTATGGTTGAGATAAGCCTTGATCACGGAGGCATGTTTGATGATCCTTTAAGGTTCGAACATATGGCATATATAGATAACAGTATGGAAGAATACCTGGGTTATCTGTCTGAGAGATCCGTGACTTCTGATGATGTTGAGATCTTAAGACTGATGTTCTCTTATGATGTTGAACTGCCATCCTATGATACAAATATGGGATATATGTACTCTAATGTTTTCGGCGCGGCATTCTGGGCCGTTACATATAACGACGAGTACGTAACTGATACCGAGCTTGAATTAATGGATGTGCTCATAGATAACGGTAAAGACCATGACCCCGGACTTCTTTTGTTTGAAGATCACCCGTATAACATTGTCTTTGCCGCCGATTTTGCTTCAGACCTTGTGAGGGATGATAATTACTACGAGATAGTTCACATCGCGAATTTGGATAGGTGAGCACTGATTTGTGACCGCGCCATTGTTGTTTTGATATAATATAGTAGTCGGATAGGGATATTTTGACTTAATGTACTAAGAGACATTAAGAAAAAGGGATAGATAGGAATGAGCATTACTACAAAACATCAGTGCCCATCTTGTGGCGGTTACTTAAGTGTTGATAACGATAAGCAGATGTATCGTTGCGCTTCCTGCGGTTCTACTTATGATTTCGATTACTTCAGAGAAGAAAAACTGCTCGAGCTTGGAGATACATATCTTGCGCGCGGTGAGTTTAAAGCTGCAGTCGATGTATTCAAGTTAATTCTGAAAAATGATCCTCACGATTTCCAGGCAAACAGAGGGATGATGCTTGCAGCTGCCCGCATGCATGGCATTGATGAGATCATCAGTAATGAGAAACCGGAAGAATTCTCTTATGATTCCCAAATGGTCAGTGAAGCAGTTGAAAGCTCTTCGGAAGAAGACAAGGGTTATTTTACTGAATTTGAAAAGTTGTATTCCGAAAAGAAAAATCTGGCTGACCGTCTTAACGAGATTCAATCTCTTAAAGATGAAGAGCAAAGACTCGAAGCTTCTATCCGGTTAACCGATGATTCACGTTACAATTACTACATCACTACCAAGTACGAAAAGCTGAAATCGCCTAAATCGATGTTCATTATGAACTGGTGTTTTGTTGCTTTTTTTGTGTCGTCCGCAATATTCTTTGTTTTGCCGGTAATAGTACTGGGAAAAGATGCCGTCTGGGTTGCCTATCTGTCTCTTATCGGCGTCACAATTGCTGCCGCCATTACCATCAATAATCTAGTAAGTGTCTATCCGAGAGTCAAAAAGATAAACGATATAGATAAACATATCGAAGAACTAAAGACGGAATTGATCAGACTCAGTGAGAAGATAGAGACCTGTGAAGCTGAAGCAGAAAAGTTTTCTGTCACTTTAATAAATTCCTGTCGTGACTTTGTGGAAAAAGACAGGCGGATAACGAAAGAAACCGTGCACGAGTATGGCTCAGGAATGAGCACCATCAGGAAGCATCAGTGTCCGTCTTGCGGCGGAGGGCTCATTATCGACAATGATAAGCAGATGTACCATTGTACTTTCTGTGGTTCGACTTATGATTACGAATACTTCAAAGAAGACAGCATGCATGAGGCGGGTGAGACTTACATCTCGCGAAGTGAATTTCTGGCCGCTATCGATGCATATAAGTTCACGCTGACGAAGGATCCGCATGATTTTATTGCTTTAAGAGGATTGATGCTTGCTGCAGCCAATCTGTCGAACATGAAACAACTCGAAAAAGAATCTGAATCAGTAGAGTTCTCGTATGACTCACAAATTGTAAGTGAAGTGATCGCAGGCGCTGCAGAAGAAGACAAGAAATACTTTACTGAGTTTGGCAAGATTTATACTGAAAAAAAGAAACGGGCAGACTGCAGCAAGGAGATCGAATCTCTTAAGGAGAAAAAACAGCAAATCAGAGGTGTTATTGCACGCAATAATATAGATCGCGAGAACTATTATGTCAGGGACAGGTATGGCGTATTGAGACCTCCTAAGCTCATGTTTGTTTTATTCGCGGTTTTAACTGCCGTTTGGACCTTACTCGAGATTTTCTTTGTTTGCGGATTTATATCAACTGCTGCTTCCGGTATGGAACATCCGGAAATATTTGGCATTCTGGCTCTTTGCCACGGCATCCCCTGGAGCATCTTTGCTATACAGGCATTCGTAATTATCTTACCGAAAGTAAAGAAGATCAATAACATAGATGCTGAAATCTCAAGACTCTACGAAGAGTCCGGAATGATGAATAAGAAGATCAGGGGTCTTGAAGAAGAATCTTCTAAGCATGCGGCCAATATCAGGAAATACTTCCATGATTTTATAAAAATGGACACGAATATCATGAGCGGTAAGAGGGAAGGTTAGCATCATAATATTACTGACGGGGGTGGGGATATATGAAAACCAAAAAGACTGTTGCAATTATTTGCCTTTTATTGACGTTAAGCATATTGCTTACTGCATGTGATCGTTCCGGAAAACAAAAGAAGGATCAGGTTTTCTACGGCAACCCGGATAAGGAAACCATTGACGAAGAAGGGTTTATCTATCAGAAAGATCTTGAGACAAAATGGGTCGACGAACCCATGATCCAAGGCGTTGGCAGTTGGGATGGTGAACTTCGTCCGGGTGATTATGTCTCAATAGTATGCCGGATGAATGATGATATCAACGAACAGTTTGATCTGAACAAAAAACTGATGAAGGCATATTGTTTTGAGAGAAACGAAGATTATGTCTGGAATAAGAGAGATGCGTTATTTTCGAAAAAGCCGGTATATTACCAGCATACTGAAACTGACATGAAGGGCATCACTACATCATGGTACGGATATGACTTCCAGATAGACATTCCGAGGGATATCAAGCCGGGAAAGTATACTTTTGTCCTGGTAAGAGATGATGGCCTTGTCGAGCTTATGCTCGATTTCTGTGTGCCGGAGCCTAAGCCTGCGTATCTGTATAGCGAAAGACCGGCAGAAACTGAGAAACCGGTTATTTATCTGTATCCTCAGTCAGAAACGGATGTAAGTATCGTTCTGGATTATGACGGTAATCTCACTTGCACTTATCCGGAATATAATGACGGATGGAACGTGACTGCATTCCCTGACGGAACGATCTTCGACAAGAATACCGGAAGATATTACGAATATCTTTTCTGGGAAGGAACGAGGTCTTTTGATGACTATGAATTTGAGCATGCCGCATGCGTGGCCCGTGAAGATACAGCTGCTTTCCTTGAGGAGTATCTGGAAGCTGCAGGATTAAATGACCGTGAGATTGATGACTTCATCTCATACTGGCTGCCGAGACTTCAGGCTTCACCTTATAATCTGATCTCATTCCCGAGCGGATATTACACTGAATGGGCAAAACTTAACGTAGATCCTGCACCTGATACGTTGATACGTGTTTATATGGTGTTTACTCCTCTTGAAGCTCCCGTTGGGATCCCTGAACACATGGAGCTTGAACTTCCTGACAGACCTGAGCGTAATGGATTTACAGTGGTCGAATGGGGCGGAAGTGTTTTGGAACGTTAAACTGAGTGTCCCTTAAAATCCTCTCGGATTCTTCACGATTTCGACAGCCTCTTCAATTGTCTGAGCCTGACTTAGATCAAGTGCTCTCTTGATCTTGATAATGCTGTTCTTGTTCCTCATGTTCAGGGGGATGAGCTCTTTGTAATCCTGTAATTCTTCTGACAGCTCGCTCTGCTTCCTTTTCATGTCTTCGATCTGGGCACGTATCTGATTTGCCCTGGCGGTCGTCATCATTTCATTTTGAGCCAGTTTCTCGTTAGCCCTGTTTTGTCTTGCTTTAGCGATGGGGATTCCGATTAAAAGTGTGATCGGTATTGAGAGATAACCTGGTGCTTCAGCAAGTTCTATTGCATCTGAACCTGAAGCTGCGATCAAAGCGGCAAAGACAAATGTTGTAACAAAACATGCTACAGCCGCAACAATAAATGTCGGCCAATAAAACCTGAATAACCAATATCTCGGAGGATTGGAACCTACTTCCATCTTTTTGATTTGAAATTCAGCGTCCTTGATATCTTCCTTGAGCTTTTCATACGTAGTGTACTTAGACAACAATATATTGCAGAGCTGAATGCTCTCTTCTTTGGTAACAGGATGAGGAGACAGATGTGATGAACCTAATATTCTGTCAGTATCTATAGCCTGACCGCATACTTCACAGAAAGAAGAACCGTCTAATACTACCGCACCGCATTTCGAGCAAAAAGCCATTCCTGTTTCCTCCTTAGTATTATGGATTTAAAGAAAAATATACCGCCTTATTTCTCACCCTTACAGCGCCTGATCATAACGTCAGCGTCTCTGTAACCTCTGACTTTTTCGAGTTCTTTAAGAGCGCTCTTGTAAGACCTGTTATCAAAGAAATACTTGCCTCTGCAGTATGTCTCAAGCTTTTCGGCTTCTGCCACGCCGTCATCACAGATCTTGATGAGATCAGAAGAGATGGCGTCTTCAATCCTGCTGCACTCATTGATTGCCTGTTTGTATAAGAGCTTGGCTTCATCAGCGGATGCAAGAACAGCCTTGCTGCTTAAGATCCTGCCGGCTTTATTAATGGTTGCGATAGCGTGGGAATACTTTGGATATAACTCCGCAATGGCCCACTTGTTGCCGCAGTTTGCACATCTGCAGGATGTGGAAGCATAGTCGTAAACCAGGTCTCCGCCGCAGATCCTGCAGTTAAACGATACCTTGTCATTTGCTGAAGGCTTGTGCTTCTCGGCAGAATCATCAACGAAAAATGTTTCTACAGTGACATCGTAAAAATCCGCGATCCTCTGTAGCATCTTATATTCGACCGGAAGGCGTCCTGCTTCCCATTTGTATATAGCGAGTTCAGGAACTCCCCATTCCAGTGCCAGCGCTTCCTGGGTGAGGTTGTGCTTTTCTCTCAGCTTTTTTAAGTTTTCGGCGACAATAATATCCATTTATAATCTCCCATTATCATCCTCATATCCTTATGATATACGAAACAGGCGTCTATTTGTATATATTCTTAATTAAATTTTATAAATACAGCCTGCTAATGGATTATAATGTCAAAGAAAAGGTTGGGAAAAAGGGATATAAGGAGATGAAAGCATTCATGAGATCTGATCAAATGAAGATCGAGGGATGATTTCATAGAGTTAACTTGTTTATGAGCACTAAACACGTAGTAGTTCTGCCTTATGATGAGGCATGGAAAAAAGATTTCGAAGATATTAAAACAGAACTCATGCAGGTGCTTGAGGGTCTGGTCTTAAGTGTTGAACATGTCGGCAGCACTTCGGTTCCCGGACTTGCGGCAAAACCTGTCATTGATATAGATGTCGTGATAGAAGATCAGGACTGTTTTGATAAGGTGAAGACGGCACTTGGTTCGATCGGTTATCATCATGAAGGCGATCTTGGTATTCCTGGCCGCGAGGCGTTTAAATACGATGGCAAAGACCATCTGAGAAAACATCATCTGTATGTATGCTCTAAGGATGCAGCTGAACTTAAAAGGCATATATCTTTCAGGGATTATCTGCGTGCACATCCTGAAGCAGTTGAGGAGTACGGCAGAATAAAAATAGAAGGTGCAGAGCTGTATCATTATGACATAGACAGATACATAGAACACAAGTCACCTTTTATCGAGGGAATATATCAGCTTATCGGCTCAGGCGAACATTGAGCTTTTTATTGTTTCAAAAAAGAATTGTATAATATTTAGATTAGATTTCGAAATACGGTGGTCAGAGCCCCGGAATGCTGATTAGGAGACTGCGATTTGACGTTTTTTACGCTTTTGTATACGTTGATAATCTCGCCGATAGAACTTCTTTTTGAAGTTATCTTTACGATAGCAAACAGGATAACGGGAAATGCCGGTATTTCGATTATTTTTTTGAGCCTGGCAGTGAATTTCCTGGTGCTTCCGTTATACAAGCGCGCAGATGAACTGCAGGCCGAAGACAGGGATATCCAGGCAAAAATGGCGCCCGTATTGAAGCGCATAAAGAAGACGTTCAAAGGCGATGAGCGTTTCTTCATGATTCAGGAGTATTACAGGATCAATAACTATAAGCCGGTATACGCTTTGAAGAGTTCTGTTTCACTGCTTCTGCAGATCCCGTTTTTTATCGCTGCATATAATCTTTTGTCAGGAATGCAGAGTCTTCATGGAATGAGTTTTGGCTTTATCGCAGATCTCGGAACAGAAGATGCTATGTTCCATATAGGAAGTTTCCCTGTAAATGTTTTGCCGGTACTGATGACGCTGATCAATATCGTATCCGGGATCATATACACCAAAGGGCATTCTGTCAGGGCAAAGGTACAGGTATATGGTCTTGCTGTCATTTTCCTCGTGTTGCTTTATCGTTCTCCGGCAGGACTGGTTTTCTACTGGCTGTTAAATAACGTCTTTTCGCTGGGTAAAAACATCATTGGCAGTTTGATTAAGAAATCCGGCAAGCCGGATAAAACGGCCAAAGCCAAGAGAAAACTTGAACTGGGAGAATTCAGTTTTTTGCCTGTTTTCCTTTCTTGCGGAGTACTGGCTGTTTTAACAGGCGTTTTGATTCCGGCAGATGTTATTGTTGAAAACCCTGCCGAAATGGTAAACACATTTATAACAGAACCTCATAATCCGGCTGATTATCTCATTGTAAGTGCATTTATGGCGCTTGGTGTATTTATTCTTTGGGTTCCTGTCTTTTGTCTGCTTACAAAAAAACACAAGCAGATCTATTCATTGATATTTCCGTGTATGGCAGCGATGGGTGTTATTAACTATGTGGTATTCAATAAGAATTTCGGATTCCTGTCTAATAAGTTGACGTTTGAAGACCCTATGATTTTCGGTTTGCCGGATATACTGTTCAATCTTTTGGCTGATACTGTAATTGCAGCTGCGATCGTATTCATTGTGATCAAGGGAAAAAAGATAATCAGTCTTCTCATGACGGTTGCGCTGGGCGCAGTTGTTATTTTATCCGGCTTTCAGATAGCTGCCATATCAACTCTGCTTTCTGATGTCATTATCAGTTACAGCAATACGGCAGAGGAAGTCAGCATTCCGTTAACGACCAGCGGCCAAAACGTAGTTGTAATCATGATGGATAAGATGAACGGATCCTGTATTCCATATTTGTTTAATGAACGTCCTGATGTTGCTGAGAAGTTTGACGGCTTTACATACTATCCCAATACTGTTTCTTTCGGAAAATACACGAATTTCGGTGCTCCGGCAGTATTCGGAGGATATGACTACACGCCTCAGGCAATAAACGCTCGTCCCGATGTGCCTTTGGTTGAAAAGCATAATGAGTCGCTTATAGCCATGCCTGCCATCTTCGCAGATGAAGGATGGAAAGTAAGTGTTGTAGATCCTGCTTATGCCAATTACCAGTGGATCCCTGACTTAAGCATTTTCGACGGATATGAGGGCATAAAGGCTTATCATATGTCAGGTGTCTTTAACTATAAAGAGCCGGTTCTTATAAGCTCGGGAAATGACATGGAAAACCGTCTTAACCGTAATTTCTTCTGCTATGGAGTTATGAAGATCATGCCTTATGCTTTACAGCCGGTACTTTACGATAATGGTGAGTATTACCGTCTGGATTCTGACAGAACGGCGTTCCTCGGAAACAAGACAGGCAAGCACGCCATGGAAGGATATAACGAGCTGCATTTGCAGGCTCACGCTGCGTTGTCAGCATTGATCGATGTAACTGAAATATCTGATGACGGGACCAACTGCTTCTTTGTAATGACGAATAATTCAACTCATGATATGTCCATTCTTAAAGAGCCAGAATATGCTCCTGCAGAAAGCGTTGATAATACAGATTACGATATGGCTCATCAGGACAGGTTTACTGTTGACGGTGTAACGATGAACATGGATTATTTTGCCAGCTATGCTACATATCAATGCAGCATGGAGGCTTGCATAACATTAGGCGAATGGTTTGATTATCTGCGCGAAAACGGGTTGTACGATAATACAAGGATCATTATCGTATCTGACCATGGCTTTGGAATGAATCAATTCGACTACTTCGATCTTGATGATACGGATTTTGATGTTGAATCAGTAAATCCCGTTTTGCTGGTAAAGGATTTCAACAGCACCGGATTTACAGTATCTGATGAATTCATGACTAATGCAGATACTCCGTCACTTGCATTTGAAGGTATCGTACAAGATCCGGTTAATCCTTTTACCCAAAATCCTATCTATCAGGACGTGAAATCAAACGGGGTATATGTTTACAGTTCTGAAGAAATAAACGTAAATACCAACAACGGCACACAGTTTGTGGATCCTGCAGGTTATTGGCTTTATGTCCATGATGATATCCGCGACAAGGATAACTGGAGTCTGTTACAGGGTGAACCGGGGTGAGAATGAATGGAGATTAGTTTATCGAAAGAAAAAATGGAAGAACTATTCCTTCAGTATCTGGCAAAGATCTTCGGGTTTCCTGAAGTCGTCAGCTGCTGCGCTAAGGAAGTCGTGATTACGCGCGAGACATTTGTTGATGCCGGAAAGCAGGCATTCGAGTCAGGTTTCCATGACCTTTACAGTGATATAGATCTGTCTGTAAAAGTACGCCTTCCCAAAAACGGTTCTGTAACTCCTGAAGAATACAATAAAAGGATCGACCGCTTCGGTGTAACAGAAGATGCGGCGCTGGGTTGGATGTATATTCCGGTAAATCATATTTACAGGATCATTTTCAAAAACGGAATGCGCTATGATCTTATCTTTGAATTTGAGTATACAGATGATGTCGAGCTGAATCTTGAAAAGCAGCCTTCCTGTGACGATGAGAATCCGAATTGGCCGGTGGATAACATAAACCGTTTCTGGTTTATCCAGATCCAGGCTCTTGGTAAATTATACCGGAGGGACTATCTGATCAGTTCTCATCTGGCTAATATGAACTGCAATGATACTCTGGTCATGCAGATGATCATGAGGGATCTGAAATACGGTACCAGTCATCACAGATACGGTTATTCGGAAGAACTGGAATATGTTAAGCATTTAGGACAAGATCCTTACAGAACAGATGATGCGACATTTAACATGATTTCTGACCGTCTTTATGCGGCAGCTCTTGCTTATGACAAACTGGTGAAAGAGTTTTATCCATGTTATCAGGACAGAAGTTCTGATTTCTTTGCAATCTGGGACTGGTATGAATCCTGCAGGGTTAACTTGGTATAATGTGTGAGTAAATTAGAAAAGGAATAGAGACGTTATGGAATTAGATGATGAGTTATACGCACAGATAACTAAGCACAGCGATATCGGAGAGCATTATTTTGTCGAAGGCAAATTCAGAAAGGCTCTTGAAGAATATAAGAAGGCATTTGAGTTGATACCCGAACCCAAGACGGTTTGGGACGCTTCCGTGTGGACGCTTGCAGCGATCGGCGATTCACATTTCATGTTGAAAGAATATGTATCTGCGCTTGAGTATTTCGAGAAGCTTATGAATGAGTACGAGGAAAAAGAGAATCCTTTTATCAGAGTCAGATATGGTGAGTGTCTTTATGAGACCGGCAAGACCGAGCAGGGCAGAGAACATATGCTGGCTGCATTTAAGATGGAAGGCACTGAAGTTTTCGATAACGATAAATATCTGAAACTCATTTCGGATCTGATCTGACCTATGCTTGATAAAGAAATAATCGAGACAAATAAGAAATATTGGAATGAGCATGCGGATCAGTGGTTCGGTACCACGGCGCTGCCTCAGTATGGCGTGCGTTTTGTTACGGAAGATGATCTGCATCTGTTTGGAGATGTGCGCGGAAAAAGCATGCTTGAGATTTGCTGCGGAAGCGGACACTCTTTGCTTTATAACGCGAATAAGGGTGCAAAAGAACTGTGGGGAGTCGATATATCCCAAACACAGCTCGAAAATGCGGCCAAACTGCTCGCTGACAATGGATGTTCAGCCAAACTTCTGTGTGCCAAGATGGAAGATGAACTGGACGTGCCCAAAGAATATTTTGACTATGTTTATTCAATATACGGAATTGGCTGGACGACTGATCTGCAGGGAACATTTGATAAGATCGCCTCATATCTTAAAAAGGACGGCATCTTTATCTTCAGCTGGCACCATACCTTGAATTATTGCATAGCATGGTCAAGCGATGAGCGTATGGATGTTATTGAGGACGATGACAAGTTCTGTATGACTAAGAGCTATTTTGATGACAGCTACTTTAAGATGACTGTTCATGGCAGTGAGATCGTTCTGTGCAACAGGAAGATATCCACATATATTAATGCTCTTGCTAAGGCCGGATTTCTTATCGAACAGTTCGTGGAAGAAAGCAGTAAGGAGGCCATGGAATCTGAAAATGATCCCGACCCCAAGACCAGAAAGGCAAAGATGCTGCCTATTTCGTTCTGCATTAAGGCCAGAAAACTGTAAGCGGACATGAGAATTCAATGGAGCTGACATACAGAAATGCAGATTTAAGTGACGTTGATGTTTTGTTCAGGCTTAACAGGCAAAATGCCTGAAAATTAAGGATTGCAACCGCCGGTTGACAAAGTTCAAAGTCTGGTTGGTGGTTATGTGAAGGCTGATTTTGTTAATCTCAGGCCAGCAATCCTTGGAGGTGGAATACATGACAATTGCAGATAGAATACAGAGCCTTCGAAAGTCAAAAGGCATGTCCCAGGAAGAACTGGCAGATGCTGTCGGAGTATCCCGTCAGGCTGTCTCAAAATGGGAGAGCGAACAGGCAACCCCTGATCTGGATAAAGTGATCATTATGAGCGACATCTTCGAAGTGACCACGGATTATCTCCTTAAGGGAATAGAACCCGTCAAGACTGATGATCATAAGACCATGGCAGATGTCATCAACCAGAAGGTCCTTACGGAAAAGAACGGCAAACGCGCGAAAACCGCTTTAAAATGGTTTCTTATAGGATTCGGTATCCTGCTTGGAATCGATCTGATCTCTATGCTGATCTATTTCCTCATTAACGGGCTCCCCGCTTAAATTTTTTCCACATTCAGTTTTGTTTAAGAATTGTCCGGCAGGACCGGGCTTATGTATTAGTGCGCTCAAATCAGGAGAATAAACATGAGTAAGATAAAAGAATTTATTAGAAATATCAGTCCTTTCAACAACCGCACGGAGATGCCAAAGATCTTATACGTCATCAAGGTCATCCTTATTTTCTATTTATTTAAGTTTGGAAGTGAACTTGTGGGTGAAGGTCTTGCCTTGGCAGTTCATTTTGCGTGCGGCATGAATCCTCTTGAAGGGGAGATGTTCGACGAAAATACGATCACGCTGATAACCTATTTAGGCTATTCAGTCATGATCGTAATCGTATTCCTATTATGGAAACTGTTCCAGAAGAAGACTGTATCAGAGCTTGGACTTACCAAAAACTTCTGCAGTTACTTTATAGGAATTGCTCTGGGTGCTGTTCTGCTGGCAGTTTCAGTTATCTCCATTACTATTTGCGGCGCGTTAAAGTTTAATGGTGTGTTCGTAAATATCGACGTTAAGATGGTAATGCTCTTGGCCTTGTGCTTCGTATTCCAGGGTGCAATGGAAGAGATCCTTTGCAGAGGTATAGTCCAGCAGCTCCTCATAAAGAAGACATCAGTTCCCGTGGCGTTCGGAGTATCTGCGATCCTGTTTACCGTTCCCCATATCGGTAATATGCAGGGAGAAAGACCGGTCATTACAACTGTAGCTGTTATCAACCTGATCCTGATATCTCTTATCTTCTCGCTCGTTACACACCGTTTTAAGAGTATTTGGGCGGCATGCGGACTTCATTCTGTTTGGAACTATATCCTTTACTCAATCCTTGGCCTCAATCTGAGCGGAAAAGATGCTACGGTAACAGCAGTATTTGACATGAGATCTGTTGGCAGAAACATCCTGAACGGGGCAGAGTACGGAATTGAAGCAAGCATCCTGACGACTGTTGTACTGGCTTTGGCCTTAGGTATTCTTCTTATATGCTTCCGGCGCCGGGTCCAATTGTGTAAAAGAGGATCGTCGGAAGGATGAATGTTACGAATATCAAGACGATTACTGCAAGCACTACCCATATGGTGATGGAAATCGTGATCAGTTTCTTGTTTCTCTTTTTGCTCATCTTACCCTTGAGTTGAAGACCTGCAAGCATTGTGTTGATTCCGAAAATTCCGCTGGCAAGTATAAGAAGGAACGGCGTAAGGACTATTCCTGTATCAAAATAATATGTGATGAAGTATAAGATCAATGAGGCTACTGAAGTGATCAGGGTGCCCACACCGCAGATATAAACCTTTTTAAGGATCTTTGCCTTGTCGGCTTCGGTGTACTCCGCCACCATTTCCAATGTTTCTTTTAAGTTCTCTTCCATTTTCTCACTCTTCCTTTCTCCGCGCAGAAGGTCGCGGATGTCAACATCGTAGAATTCAGCCAGTTCGATCATGATACTGATGTCAGGCATTGTGTTGCCGTTCTCCCAGCGTGAGACCGATCTTGATGAGACATTAAATTTGTCAGCGAGCTGCTCTTGTGAAAGACCGTGTTCTTTACGAAGTTCTTTCAGGAAAGCGCCTACCTTTATAGTGTCCATGTCTGACCTCCTTTCGCTTCCGAATCTATCATCAGCCCATTCGAAAAAACACGACAGAGAGTGAGAGATGCCGTATTTTCTTACCCGACATGGCTGTCTGGTTTATTGTATCACAGTGATTTTAATGGGTTTATCACGGAACGGCGGCTTGTCATGCAAAATCCGTGACGCTGAAAGTGTAAGTTGTTCCGAAGTCTGCATCAAGGCAGATGCTGACGGTGAAATCGTCAAGGTTATAGACGCAGGACCATTCGGTAAGTCCCTGTTTGTTATGAACTTTATCAAGGATATCCATTGCTTCCTGTTCTGTAGCAATAAGGCTTGGACCTAGGTTTTCATCAATGGTTGTTATTCTGTCATCGGGATCGCCCATGTCGTAATACATGCCCGGAGCGATTACGCTGTTGGTGCAGTACGGATATTCTGTTACGACCATCTCATTATCAAGCCATTCGACTACGACATATCTGCCTGATCTGTCGGTGATGAACAGGTGATAGTTTCCAAGGTCTGAATGTATATCATAAGATTCGAGCAAAGATAATGCCTCATCAACTGATGCACATGTGTCCAGTATTCCTCTTATTGCCATATATACAGGCAGATCGGGCTTGCCGTTATCCTGATGCGGCTTATCGATGTTGACCTGAAGGATCCCCGCTGCGACACCTTTCTCGTTCATGCCGTCGAGCACAAAGTAAGGGGTGATCACCATGACGAATTTGCCCAAAGCAGAGTCGGGATCCACCTGTGCATTCTCGCCGGTTCCGAAAAATGAGAGCCCGGTAACGCCAATGGATTCATAACATCCGTCAGGATGGGAATATACGAGCAAAGTGTCCGTCTCCATAAGATCGAAATTACGTCCGAAGATATGGTCTCCTTCAGGAGTGACCGCTGCAAATGTGGCACAACCGAAGCCTACACTGTCATCGTCAATGGAAAAGACATTTGGCGCACCATACAAATGCTTGTCAAAGATCCAGTTGAACACGTCATCTGATGTCTGTGAGTTTGAAGCCAGCAAGCCCATGGTATCTGTGCATTCGTAGTTCTTCATTGTGTAGAAACCATCAGCGACTTTGTTGATCGTCAGTATAGTCCTTATGTGATTCCAAAACATTATTGCAGGAACGATTACCATAAATCCGTAGACAATAGGGAGGACGATCCTCTTTTTGAATTTGAAGACAAGGCATATCTCCAGAATAAGAGCTATTATGAATACTAATACGCCGGCGGGAATGAACGGAATCCAGTTGAATGTGGATATTGACTTGACTTCTATGCAGTAAGGAATGACTGAATCACTAAGAAAATCGTGATACTGGTCCAGAGTATACGAGGTTTCATAGTCTTCGCCGTTCTCGGCTTTAGCTTGTTCCAGTCTTTCGTAGTACATATAGTCATAGAGTTCGAAAAGTGCTCCGGTTACCTCCTGGTATTCTTCGTCATCAACAGCTCTTAACGTGCCCTTGATGGTGATGTGCTGAATAATGCTGTCGTAATATGTTTCCTTGTCTTCCTCACTTAAATTCGAAAGATCCAGAATAATAAACTTATAATCGTCAGAGTTTAATCCGCCCAGGAGCTGCAGTGTTTTGTCTGGAACGTCGATATTATCGTAATAGACCTGGATGTCAGTTTCTATCTGTTTGCCCATATCAGCGGGTGTTATGTTCTTATAATCTAGATCTTTATAGAAGAGACCTAAAAACCATCCGCCGAAGAAACCTGCCAATACCAGCAGGATTCCAATAAACATGACAATAGCGGTGAAGATTATTGCTTTCTTATTTCTCTTCTTTTTCATAAACACTCCCAAGCAGCTTAACGACAGCTGATCCCCATAAACAATGAGTTAAGTTTACTATTTGAAAGAAATAAGAGCAAATATTCAGATGGAAGTGGTGGGTTGGATCAAGCGCCTTTACGTATCAGACTGGCCCTTATCGCATTAAAAGTGGTATCGCTTAAGAAACGTTCAATGCGTCTTGCATCGTCTTTTGCGGTATCCTCGTCAACGCCAAGTTCAATGAAGTGCCTGGTTATAAGGAGTTTGCGTTCGTATATGTGTTTGGCAAGTATTATGCCGCCTTCGGTCAGCTGTATGATTCCGTTTCCGGTATTTTTAATGAGCCCTTTATCTCTGAGCACATTTAATGCCCTGCTTACGGAAGGCTTGGTGACTTCCATGTAATTGCTTATGTCTTTAGCCCTGACTGTATCTGATTCCAACGACAGTATATATATAGTCTCAACATAGATTTCGCTGGATTCGAGTATTGCCATAACAGATATCCCTTCTAGGAAGTTAGCAATAACTTACCAAAAATATAACCATATTTCAACATAAATATCTGTGATTTTATATACAAAACCGCTTGACTCGTTAGCAGTTGCTAACTATACTTGTTATCGGTTAGTGGTAGCTAACTTTTGATAGGTTTGTGCGGACCTTTTTGCCGCGGATAGGAGAGTGGTTATGATGCCTTTGGCATATGCAGATCTGGGACAGCCCCTGATCATTAAAAAAATAGGCGGAAATCCTGAGATGAAGAAACACCTTGAAGACATGGGCTTCACTGTAGGCGGTGAAGTTAGTGTCGTCAGCAGTATTGGTGAGAACCTGATAGTCAAGGTGAAGGAAAGCCGCGTGGCTGTCAGTGAAGAGTTAGCAAAGAAAATAATGATATAAGGAGGATTGGTCTGTGAGGACATTAAGAGAAGTTAAGGTCGGTGAGACTGTCAAGGTCACAAAGCTTAACGGTGAGGGTGCCGTAAAGCGCAGAATCATGGACATGGGCATCACAAAGGGTGTTGAGATCTATGTTCGTAAAGTTGCACCGCTCGGAGATCCTGTTGAAGTTACGGTAAGAGGGTATGAGCTCTCACTCCGTAAGGCAGATGCCGAGATGGTTGTAATTGAGTAATTGAGAGGGGCATACACAAATGGCAAACAGTGAAATCAAAATTGCATTAGCGGGTAACCCGAACTGCGGTAAGACAACGCTCTTTAACGCGCTTACGGGTTCCAATCAGTTCGTCGGTAACTGGCCGGGCGTAACTGTCGAGAAGAAGGAAGGTAAGCTTAAAAAGCACGACGGTGTAACCATAACTGACCTTCCCGGTATTTATTCACTTTCTCCTTATACATTAGAGGAAGTAGTCGCAAGAAATTATCTTATAGATGAGAATCCGGATGTTATCCTCAACATTGTTGACGGTACAAACCTGGAGCGTAACTTATATCTCACAACACAGCTTACGGAACTCGGTATTCCGGTTGTTATGGCTGTCAACATGATCGACCTCGTCAACAAGAACGGCGATAAGATCAATCTCGATGCACTCTCAGAGCAAATGGGCTGCAAGGCCATTGCCATCTCCGCTCTTAAGGGTACGGGAATCATGGAAGCTGCAGAAGAAGCTATCAAGGCTGCTAACGGTACAAAGACTCTTCCGCCTCATTCTTTCTCCGGTCCTGTAGAGCATGCCCTTGCTCATATCGAGGAAGCAGTGCTTCACGATATGAATGAGGACAAGCAGAGATGGTATGCGATCAAGATCTTCGAGCGCGACGAGAAGATCATTGCAAAGCTCAACATCTCCAAAGAGAAGATGGAGCATATCGAGAAAGATATCGCAGCAGCTGAGAAGGAACTCGATGATGATGCAGAGTCCATCATTACAAATGAAAGATATGTTTATATCGCATCCATCATCAAGAGCTGCTACAAAAAGAAGAATAAGGCTAAGCAGTCCACATCAGATAAGATCGATAAGATCGTAACAAACAGGATCCTGGCACTTCCTATTTTCGCAGTCATCATGTATGCGGTTTACTGGATCGCAATGACGGCATTCGGTGCGAGCGCCACTGACTTTACAAACGATCAGATCTTCGGTGACGGCTGGTACCTCTTCGGAATCGGACGTTCAGGCTATGAAGAGATGGTCGATGAGTGGGCAGGAGAGAATGTATTTGTTGGCGATGTTAAGGCTGTGATCGATGCAGCTGCCGACAACGATGTAACCGGTGCAGAGAATCTTCAGGCAGACTTCGAAGATGCTGATTTCGGTGCATTCGAAGAAGATTACGGATTCTATGCTGATGAACTTGAAGAAAACGGATACGAACTTAACGCTGCGCTCGAAGCAGCAGGTGCCCTTGATGAGGAGGGCGAGTTCACATCGCCCGGCATGGATGAAGTTGAAGGTGCGGTCTTCGTTCCCAGCATCCCTGATCTTGTAAGTTCCGGACTCGAAAAAGCCGGCGCTAACGAATTCGTTACCGGCCTTGTAGTTGACGGTATCGTAGGAGGTGTCGGTGCGGTATTGGGATTCGTTCCCCAGATGCTCGTTCTCTTCTTCCTCCTTGCATTCCTTGAGTCATGCGGATACATGGCAAGAGTTGCGTTCGTACTTGACCGTATCTTCAGAAGATTCGGTCTTTCAGGAAAGTCATTCATCCCTATGCTCGTAGCTTCAGGATGCGGTGTTCCGGGTATCATGGCGTCAAGAACTATCGAGAGTCAGCGTGACCGCAGGATGACTATCATGACTACAACATTCATCCCCTGTGGTGCAAAGCTCCCTATCATTGCTCTTATCACTGCAGCACTCTTCCGTCACACATTCATGAATGGTGCATGGGTTGCTCCTGCTGCATACTTTATCGGTGTTGCTGCAGTAATCATCTCAGGTATCCTTCTTAAGAAGACAAAGATGTTCGCAGGCGATCCCGCTCCTTTCGTAATGGAGCTCCCTGCATATCACTGGCCTACACTTGGAAATCTCTTAAGATCAATGTGGGAGAGAGGCTGGTCCTTCATCAAGAAAGCAGGAACGGTAATCCTTATTTCTTCAATCGTGATCTGGCTTGGTTCCGTATTCGGAAACACAGAGGCCGGATTCGGATTCGATCCTGATATGGAACTTGAATCATCCGTATTAGGCATTGTTGGCGGAGCGATCAAGTGGATCTTTGCTCCTATCGGTTTTGCAAATATCAAGGCTACTATCGCTACGATCATGGGTCTTGTCGCAAAGGAAGAAGTTGTCGGTGTATTTGGTGTCCTTGACTTTGAAGGTCTTACTGCTCTTGCGGGATTCTCCTTCCTCATCTTCAACCTCCTCTGCGCTCCTTGCTTCGCTGCTATCGGTGCGATCAAGCGTGAGATGAACTCAGCTAAGTGGACTTGGTTTGCAATCGGCTATCAGTGCGTATTCGCTTATGCGATCTCACTTATCGTTTACCAGTTCGGCCTCCTTTTCTCAGGCTCGGTAAACGTTATCGGCTTGATCTTTGCGATCCTTGTACTTGCAGGACTCTGCTTCCTCGTATTCAGACCTGCCAAGAAGTACACTGGCGCAGTAAAAGAGAATTAAAGGTGTTTTGAATGGTTGAGTGGCTTGCAGCTAATTGGGTAAACATAATCATACTCGCTGTTGTTGGAGGGCTTATCGCTCTTGCGGTGATCGTGATGATCAAAGACAAGAAGGCGGGAAAGAGTTCGTGCGGATGCAACTGTGCAAACTGTGCGATGGCCGGTAAATGCCACTCACAAACAAAAGCAAATAAGTCATGATTTCTCCATAAACTAAGTGCTGAAGGGGCTGTCTCAAATGAACTGTTCGTTTGTGTACAGCCCCTTTTTGCTGAAAACACAAATTGAACGGCAGAGTATGGAAATTGCTTTTGTACATATGCACAACCATTCATATGTTTACAGTTAGCGACAGCTAACTTAAAATACATATGAATAAATGAACAGGTGTTCATATGAGAGGTTAATATGTCAGACAAAGAGTATTTAACAGTAAGAGATCTTCAGAAGTCTTATGGTGAAGGCGGTTCTTATACCCAGGTGCTCAAGGGTGTAAGCATAAAGGTTTCCCGAGGCGAGATGTGTGTTATACAGGGTACATCAGGATCAGGTAAATCAACACTGCTCAATTGTATCGGAGGCCTCGATGAGATCGATTCAGGCATAGTAAGTGTTGCCGGGACTTTGGTGCAGGGGCTTAAAGGCGAGAGACTCTCTGACTACAGAAGAGACAATCTCGGATTCATTTTCCAGTTTTATAATCTGGTGCCGAATCTTACTGTCAGGGAAAACATCCAGGTGTGCGAATACCTGTCAAAGGATCCGATTGATATTAACGAACTTATGGCGGTTTTAGGACTTACCGAACATCAGAACAAGTTCCCGTCACAGTTGTCTGGCGGTCAGCAGCAGCGCTGTGCCATTGCAAGAGCTCTTGCAAAGAATCCGAAAGTGCTTCTCTGCGACGAGCCTACCGGTGCTCTTGATTCGAAGACATCGAGAGATATCCTTGTCCTTCTTGAGAAGATCAACCGGCAGTACGGAACAACGATGTTGATAGTAACGCACAACAACTCGATAAAGAATATGGTCGATCACGTAATCTATCTTAAAGACGGAGAGATCTACAAAGATTACTACAACGAGAAGAAGACGCCCGCCGCAGAACTGGAGGATCTCTGATATGGGCTGGATACTTTTTAAGAGAGCCCTCCGTGACGTAAAAGCCGGATGGGCGCGTTATATTGCGTTGTCGCTACTGATAATCTTCTCGATATTTATTGTTACAAGCCTGATGGGGGCTGCTGTTACGGTTATAGAAACAACAAAGAATTCAGATGTGGCACTCTGCCGTGAGGACGGTGAATTCTCGTGCTTTGTCCCACTCAAAGAAAGCGAACTTAAAAAGATCGAAGACAAAGGCGTAGAGATCGAGGAGATGTTCTATGCTGATTATGAGATCAACGAAGAACAGACACTTCGTGTATTCAAGGTCAGGGAGCATATAAACAAAATAGCTCTGGTCGAAGGAAACCTTCCGGCAAATGATAACGAAGCTGTAATCGAAAGACGTTTTGCAGAAGTGAACAATGTCACCGTCGGAAGTGTAATAACGATAGGAGACAAAGAATTCACTGTCTCGGGAATAGGTGCGGTACCTGACTACAACTCGGTCATAAAAAAGTTCTCTGACAGCGTAGTCGACAGCAAGGCTTTCGGCCTTCTTTTCGTTACGCCTGATGCATACGACGTACTGTACAGATCCGGATACTCGGAATCATCTGAAGAGTTCTATTATGCTTATCTTTTACACGGTGCAATGAGCGAGGATGAACTCAAAGATATCCTCGAAGATATCGACTTTGATGTTGAGGATGTCGACGACGAATACTTCAGGGAATACTGGGATAGAATGGTTGGAAGAAGAGACGACCTCCTTGAAGGAATAGATGAATTAAAAGACGGTGCAGGAGATCTTGCTGATGGTGCAGAAGAATTAAGTGACGGAGTATCAGAATTCCATGACGGAATGACAGAACTTTACGATGCTGTTCCTGATCTCACGGACGGCATCACGGCGATTGATGACGGTGCAGCAGAACTTGAGAAAGGCATTAATGCATATACTGACGGTGTTAATTCCGTACAGTCAGGCGCATCAGATCTTTATGACGGAGCTTCGGCTCTGGCTGACGGAACTGATCAGCTAAATACGGGTGCAGCCCAATATGCTGCAGGAGTCGAAGAATTGGCCACATCGGCAGATTTACTTGCTCAAAGCGAAGATCCTTATATCGCAGGTGTTGCTGCAGGTTTTGCCGGCCCGGCTAAGGATCTTGCTTCAGGTTATACACAGATCCAGTCCGGTATTGCAGAAGTCAATACAGGTGCCGGTTCATTGCGTGATGGTGCATACCAGCTGTATGACGGAATCAAATCGCTAAATGATAACAGCCAGGCCTTGAGAGACGGAGCAATAGCACTTCACGAGGGAACGACAGAACTCAGGGAAGGTGCTGAAGATTTTGCTGACGGAGTCAATGAATTATTTGACGGCTCGAAAGAGATTAAGGATGGCGCAAAGGATCTTGCCGATGGAGCAAGGGAACTGTCTGATGGTGTCAATGAATTTTCTGATGAGGCAAATGATCTTATCGATGAAGTGTTTAACATTGAGACATCTAATCTCATGTTGTTTATTAACCATAACGACAATCCGAGGATCGGTGCGGCAGCTGATGATGTTGAGATCAATTACTCGGCGAGCATTATCTTCGGTGTGCTTCTCGTCATGCTTTTCGCGTATGTAATATCGGTATTTATCGTACATACGATAGATCAGGAAAGTTCTGTCATCGGAGCTCTGTATTCGATGGGCGTCAAGCGCAGGACGTTGACATTGAGTTATGTGGCAGTGCCTGTGATCGTAACATTCATCTCCGGTGTTATCGGCACAACGATCGCACTCTTTACTCCTGCAGGGATTCCTGCTCAGCTTCAGGATACGCTCGGATATTATTCGATGCCTGAGACAGAGATAATCATTACGCCGTTCATCATGATATACGGTCTGATCGTTCCTCCGTTGACTGCATTCATTGTTAATGTACTTGTTATAAGAAACAGACTTAAGAAGACTCCTCTGGCACTTCTCAAAAACGAGCAGAAAGCTGTCCGTGGAAAAGAGCTGAAGATCAAGGGACTGTCATTTATCAGCATGTTCAGGATAAGGCAGATGCTCCGCGAGATAAGAGCCGGACTGACGGTGATCCTGGGAATGTTCATGGCCCTTCTTGTAGGGTTTATGGCTTTGAATACTTTGGTTTACTGCAATAAGGTCAAAGACTACAATGTCTCACTTACAAAATACGAATACATGTACAACTACAAGTATCCGACAGAAGAAGTTCCTGAGGGCGGATATGAAGCAGTTTCCGAGACACTCAGCAAAGAGATCTACGGTTATTCATTTGACGTAATGGTACTGGGAATCACGAAAGACAATCCGTTCTTTGATACGGGCGATCTGCCTGATAACGACACTGATGTTGTAATAAGCTCTGCTGTTGCAAACAAGTACAATCTCAAAACAGGTGATGTCTTTACTCTGTCCGGTGATAACGGAGACAGGCTCTATGCATTCAGGGTAGCAAGAATAGTCGATTATACGGCTTTGCTTACCGTGTTTATGGACATTGAAAATTGCAGAGACCTCTTTGGAGAGGACGACGATTATTTCAATGTGGTATTTTCAGATCACGAGCTTGATATCGACAGCGGAAGATTATATGCGACCGTATCGAAAAAGGATATTGAAAAAGCTGCAGGAATCTATGTCGATATGATGGGTCCGATGATCGTCACGATCTCAGTGGCATCTTCCGTTATCTTCCTGGTCGTAATGTATCTTATGATCAAGATGATGATCGACAGATCGTCTTTCAACATCTCGCTTGTAAAGATATTCGGATTCAGGAACAGGGAAGTGCGCAAGATGTATCTCGACGGCAACTTCTTCACGGTTGTGATAGGAGCTCTCATCGTGATTCCTGTCTGCAAAACGATAATGGACTATGTATATCCGAGATATCTCGTAAGCAATGTAGGTGTGGGTATAAGACCTGATTTTCCGCCGGAACTTTATGCCGCTATTTTTGCTGTGATAATCGGACTTTATCTGGTAATAAGTTTCGTGCTGACATCAAGGATAAAGAAAATCAATCCTGCAATAGTTTTAAAGAACAGGGAGTAATCATGAACAGGAAAACGGCTGTAAATGATATCGGGATCGGTAAGGAACTTGACTGGGAAAGGATATCTCACTTATTCAAGATAGGCATAGTGGCAGCAATTATGGCTGTTGTCGGTGATCTTGTCTTAGGCTGGGGCGTTGTCGACGATTCTCTTTCCGGAATGGATCAGTATTTCTCGAGATACCTCACGGTATCAGATGACCGTATCTTCAGATCTGCAATACTGGGACTTATCGGAATCCCGGTTGAATGTCTCTGCTATTTTGGCATATACAGACTTATTGCCAATGGAAATGAAAAACTTGCACATATATACAGAAGCGGGCTTCTCGGCATGCTTGCATTCGGAAGTTTTTGCCATGTCGTATGCTGCGCGATAGTCTATCACTTAAATGCGATTCACAGGATGGATCCTTCTGTATCAGCTGATGGAACGGTTAAGTTTGCACTCTATTTTCTGGTTCCTGTAACAGCTGTCTTTTTAGTGTTTTTCCTGTTAACGACTGTTGTTCAGATAATCGCTTTTGCAAAAGGCTACACACCTTACCCTAAGTGGTGCTGGATCTTTTCTATCGCATCAGGACTCATCATCGTAGCCGTAACAAGGTTCTTTGGAAACAGTGAAGCGGCAAATGCGATAGGTACCGGCTGGATCAGCATAGGAAGCATATGGACATATCTGGGACTTCTCATAACGATGAAGAAAGCAAAGGCTAACAAGTGATATGAAGAACTATAACAAAGAAGGCCAGAAACTTCCGTTATTCGGAATAGGTCCGTATCTTATCAGCAGCATAACGCTGCTTACAATAGCGGGTCTCGTTATGTCACACAACATATTAAGCTCGGGACTTCTTGACGGAATAGGGGCATGGGTCTTCAGGATTGCAGGCATCATCTTCATTCCTCTCGGTATTTTTATCTGGTATATGGGTGCGCTTGGCTCAAAGATGGATGAGCATATCGAGAACAACAAACTTCAGACAGGCGGCATTTATGCATGGGTAAGGAATCCTATGTATGTCGGCGTTTGGTTCATCAACATCGGCCTGATCCTTCTTTGGCACAACCTATGGCTTCTTATACTGCTGCCTGTTCAGTGGCTGATATTTACAGTCGTACTGATAAATACGGAAGAAAAATGGCTGCTCGATCTTTATGGTGATGAATATGTGTCCTACAAGGCAAGAGTGAACAGGCTTATTCCGCTAAAAAGATTAAGTTAAAGGAGTAATGAGAATGCTTATTACGATAGTTGCAACATTGATGCTCATGGCGGCATACTTCCTTATCCTTTATGCAGGTGTTGCATTCATTCAGGATAAGAGATTTTTCGGTTCGGCACATAAGGATATCCTTGCTGTTATTCCTGACCGCAAAGAGAGATTTAAAGGTGCGCATACGATAGGATGGATAATAATTATCATTGCGTTCCTTATGTATCCTGCAGCATTTATCTTAGGCGGCTGGGACGGTGTAAGAAATAACTTCGGATTTCTGCAGTTCTTTATCAGATTTATCATCATGCTCTACGGCATGGAGACATTTGATATCGTCTTCTTCGACTGGGTGCTTTTGTGCAACTCAAACTTCTTCCCGAGATACTATCCTGAAGTTAAAAATGTCGTAGGAAGACACATGTTCGGATATAACAAGTGGACGCATGTTATCCATTATGTGGTATACATTCCTGTATGCGCATTGATCGCATGGATATGCACGCTGTTCTGAATTCCAAGGAGAGAATATGGTATTAACTCTGATATTGTCATTAATAGGGTGTGTCTCATTATTTCTTGCTGTTTGGGGACTAACTGTTACAATGCCTACAAGCCTTCTTGCAAGGAATTTTCCTGTTGATGTTCAAGCCTGCCTGAAGCCGAGACTCGAAAGCCTTCCGATGTCTTTTAAGAGAGTTGTCGGATGGATAATACTTATCGGTTTTTGTAATCTGTTTCTCGCCCTTTTTGTTTTTGGCGGGTTAAACGGAATTAAGAACGGATACAGATTCTGGCAGTTCTTTCTGCGTTTCTTCATTATAGGCGCGTTGGTAAAGGCATTCGATATAGTTTGCTTGGACTACATCCTTTTAACGAAGACACAATTCTTTCAGCACTATTTTCCTGAGACAAAAGATTGTATCGGCTGGAAGCAGTTCGGTTATAACCGCAAACAGCAGATAAGACAGTGCATCACTATTCCAGTCTGCTGTCTTATCGGTGCGTTGATCTTTTCATTTTTCTAAACCTATGAGACACGAAGATTATAATTTCAAAGAACACGGTTTTGTTGGTCATCTTGCAGAACCTGATGGAGGAAGCGATAAAGCTGTAATTGTCGTTATGGGCGGCGAACAGTCGATACTGCCCGGAATCAAGTTTGCAGAACGTTTTGCAGATTATGGTATTACCGGTTTGTCTGTTTCATTATTCGGAGCAGAAGGTCTTCCTGATTCACCAAACAATATTCCCGTTGATATGTTTATTCCTGCCGTAAATTATCTCCGCGAAAAGAAAAAGATAGATCACATAAGCATATACGGACAGTCAATGGGTTCGATCTTCGCTGTGTTGGCAGCACAGTATATCGGCGGATTCGAGAATCTTATTATGGTCAGTCCCACACATGTTCCTTTCGAAGGAACGTTGAAGGATAAGAAGACCATGACAGGAAGAAGTGTGGCTACCTGGAAGGGTGAAGACATCCCGTTCGTCAAAGCGGATTTCTCTAATATCAAAGCATCTAAATACTATCGTCATCCTGACTCTGCGTGCAAAGTCCTTGGAATGTGGATCGCATATCATAATGCGTATAAAGATGAAGCAGCATCTCTTAAAGCAAGGCTCAACGTAGAGAAAACCGGTGCCAGGATCCTCCTGATAGCAGGTGATGAGGATGAGGCCTGGCCTGCTGAATATTCAGTCAGGCTAATTGAGAAAGATCTTAAAGAAAAGGGTTACGATAGGGATGTAAAGGTTATCGTATACCCGCACGGAAGCCATCTTAACGGCTTGATGCCTAACAGACAGCGCGAGAAGAAGCTCTATCGAATGATCCCTCTCATCGGTCTTATGTATAAGACTTTCGGCAAATACAAAGATCTGAATATCTCTTACTTCGACAATACGGAGAAAGAGATAGTTGAATGGTTGAATTCCTGAATCGAAAATTGACTGTTGACAAAATGGTTAGCCACGGCTAACATATGTTGGTTATCAATGATAGCTAACGGGTGAAAACAATGCCGAGAGATAAGTCTTTAAGTCACATCAGAGTTAATAAAGCTATAAGAGAAGAATTCCTTGAAAAAGGTTATGAAGGTGCTTCCATAAGAAGTATCGGCGCAAGAGCAGGCATGACATCTGCCGGCCTTTACCGTCATTACCGCGATAAGGAAGCAATGTTTGATTCGGTAGTTGAACCTCTTATTAATGAGATAAAGATCTGGAATAAGAAACATATTGCTAAGAAGTATGCTTTAACAGGAAAGAAAGAGGATAAAGACGTCTTATTCGGAGAGACCTTTATAGATCTTATAAAGAACATACTTATTCCGCATAAAGAGGAATTCATTATCCTGATGAACTGTTCATCAGGAACGAAGTATGAGAATTTCATCCATAATTATGTCGATGAGAATCAAAGTGAGTTCATGAAGGCCATAGATTTCATGGCTGAAAAAGGGTATCCGGTAAAAAGAATATCCGACAATGAATTGCATATTCTTTTGTCTGCATATTTTACGGCTTGTCTTGAACCGCTGATACATGATTATGATGAAGATTTGATAGAGAAATATCTGAGTACAGTCCAGGAATTTTTCATGCCGGGGTGGCTAAAGATAATGGGATTGCAGTAAAGAGCCTTCGGGCTCTTTTTTATTGCTTAGGCTATCGCTTATCGGTTGGTGATAGCTAACAAATAACGAGAATAATTTACAAGGAGGAACATAACTTGGGAAAAGCACCGAAATACGATCACATGAAGCTGATAAGGCAGTTCGCCGGAGGGCATAAGCACCTTATCACTTTGGGAAGGATATTGGCGGGCTTAAGTGCCGTCATTACCCTTATTCCTTTTTATCTTCTCTGGAAGATAATCGCAGTTGCAATAGAGGGTACGGATCTTGGAAGAATCAACGGATATGCTTGGGGAGCAGTTATCCTTACAGTATCAGCACTTCTGGTTTATATCTTTGCACTTCTGTGTACGCACATCGCGGCATTCAGAGTTCAGGCAAATATGAGAAGCGAACTTATGAGAAAGATAATAAAGCTTCCGCTTGGAATTTTCGATGAAGACGGAACAGGTAAGATCAGAAGGATCGTAAGTGATTCCACTGCAGCTACTGAGACATATATTGCACATAATCTTGCGGACAAGACTGTGGCAGCAGTAACACCTGTCGGACTGATCATACTTGTTCTTGCATTCAACTGGAAGATGGGTCTTATCTGCATGATCCCTGCTGTTATCGGATTCATATGCATGATGTCCATGATGGGAAAGGGAATGCAGCAAAAGATGAAGGAGTATCAGAACGCTCTTGATACCATGAGCAGCGAGGCAACCGAGTATGTCAGAGGTATTCCCGTTGTAAAGACATTCGGTCAGACAGTCCATTCGTTTAAGCGTTTTAAAGAATCCATCGACGGATACGGAAAGTGGACTACAGCTTACACATTGCAGCTCAGAATGCCGATGATCGGTTTTATGACATGTATCAATGCCGTCTTCCTGGCAATCGTACTCGGAGCTTTCTTCCTTACCAGAAACGGTGTTGCCGATAAGGATATCCTGAATGTCATGTACTACATTATCGTAACACCTCTGGTTACTGTAACGCTTACTAAGATCGCATATTCCGGCGAAGCTGAAATGACACTCATCGATGCTCTTAAGAGAGTTGAATATGTTCTTAAGCTTAATGTTCTGCCTGAGTCAGATAAGAACAATGTTCTCGAAGATAACAGCATCGTTCTCAATAAGGTTTCTTACAGATATGCCGAAGCAACAAGAGATGCAGTATCAGATATTGATATCTCCATTGCTCCCGGTGAGCATGTTGCCTTTGTCGGTCCTTCGGGATCAGGAAAGACCACTCTTGCTGAACTTATGGTGAGATTCTTTGACGTTACTTCAGGTGAGATCCTTCTCGGAGGTGTCAATATCAAGGATATTCCTTCGGATAAACTTATGGAGCGCGTGTCATTCGTGTTTCAGGACAGCAAACTTATCAAGACTTCGATCCTTGAGAATGTTCGAATGGCAAGGCCTGATGCTACCCGTGAAGAAGTTATCGATGCTCTTACCAAGGCGCAGTGTGCTGATATCATCGAAAAGCTGCCTGACGGTATAAATACTGTCATCGGTGAGAAGGGAACATATCTTTCAGGAGGTGAGCAGCAGAGGATCACAATTGCCAGAGCAGTACTGAAAAATGCTCCCATCCTGATTCTCGATGAGGCAACGGCATTTGCCGATCCTGACAATGAGACCAAGGTCCAGGCGGCTTTTGAGGAGCTCTCAAGGGGCAAGACACTTATCATGATCGCACACAGACTGAGTACGGTTAAGAGCGCTGACAGGATCTTCGTTCTTGATGACGGTAAGCTCACAGAGAGCGGTACTCATGACGAACTTATTTCTTGCGGAGGTCTCTATAAAAAGATGTTCGAAGAATATGGAAGATCGATCGAATGGAAGGTAGGTGCCTGATATGGTAGAAAAGTTAAAGCATAAATATGCGCTCTCTACTCAGGGCGCCAAGGATATGATCAAGGCATGCATCAGCGTTACCATAACAAACATAATGCTCATGATGTCTGCCGGTGTACTATATACGCTCATTAAAGATCTTTTGAGCAATAATCTCACAAAGGACAGATTGCCTTTTTACATTATCTCGAGCATTGTGGTGCTTATCCTCATAGCTGTTACAAACTATATTCAGTACAACATGACTTTCCTTACAACATATAAGGAGAGCGGAGTAAGAAGAACTACTATTGCGGAAAGACTCCGCAAACTGCCGTTATCTTACTTTGGCAAGAAAAATCTTGCGGATCTTACTCAGAATATCTTAGGTGACTGTGCTCAGATCGAGACTGCATCAAGCCACTGGATTCCCGAGATAATCGGAGCTCTTATCTCTACGACTCTTGTGGGCTTGAGCCTTTTTATCTTCTTCGATTGGAGAATTGTTCTTGCAAGCTTCTGGGTCATACCGGTATCTCTCGGAATAATCATTTCATGTTCCGGTCTGGAGAAGAAAGCTGTAAAGAAAAACGCAGCCGTAAAGCTTGATATGAATGACAGCGTCCAGGAATGCCTTGAATCAATCAGGGATCTTAGAGCCAATAACGCTGAAGACAGATATATGGAAGTGCTCGAAGGCAAGATAAGAAAAGTTGAAAAGATGGCTCTCTTTACAGAACTTAAGATGGCCGTTTATGTCAATTCCGCTTCTATCATTCTTAAGCTTGGTATTGGAACTACGGCGGTTGTCGGAGGCTTGCTTTTTGCAAACGGCGAGATCGATATGCTCACATTCTTTATGTTCCTCATGTTGGTTGCAAGGCTCTATGATCCTATGCAGATCACTCTCCAGAATTTCGCAGCTGTCATCTCTGTTGAACTTCAGTCTGAAAGACTTGATGAAGTACTGTCACATGAGATCCAGACCGGTTCAGAGCAGAAGACCAATGACGGTTATGATATCGTTTTCGATCACGTCGGATTCAAATATTCTGATGACACAGACGTGTTAAAGGATGTAAGTTTCACGGCTAAGCAGGGTGAGGTTACTGCTCTTATCGGACCTTCTGGCGGCGGTAAGACAACCATCTCAAGACTTGCAGCAAGGTTCTGGGATGTAAATGAAGGTAAGATCACATTGGGCGGTGAAGATATCTCTAAGATCGATCCGGAGACATTGCTCTCTGATTATTCCATTGTCTTCCAGGATGTAACCCTGTTCAATAACACGATCAAAGAAAATATCCGTATTGGCCGTGAAGGTGCAAGTGACGAAGATATCAGGAGAGCCGCCAAGCTCGCAAACTGTGAGAAGTTCATAAATAAACTTCCCAACGGTTACGATACATTTATCGGTGAGAACGGCAGTGAACTTTCAGGTGGTGAGAGACAGAGGATCTCTATTGCAAGAGCCTTCCTTAAAGATGCTCCGATCATCCTTCTTGATGAAGCTACGGCATCGCTTGATGCTGAGAATGAGACTGTTATCCAGGAAGCACTCTCAAGGCTTATTAAGGATAAGACAGTCCTTATCATTGCTCACAGAATGAGAACGATTGCCAATGCAGATCATATAGTTGTTCTTAAGGACGGCGTGGTGGCAGAACAGGGAACACCTGAGGAATTATCTGCATATGACAGTATTTACAGCAGGATGACCAGCCAGCAGCGCATGTCGCAGAGCTGGACGATGTCCTGATCCTATTTCTACCCTCTCTATACGGATAACAGGTGGTGCTATGGTTTCCGCCTGTTATCCGTTAAGGGTATAAGTCTTTGGGAGATTCCATGAAAAATACCGTAAAGAAAAGTCCATACGGAAAAGAGTTCCTTGTTATGGTGAGGAACCGTTTCAGCACTGAAATTGCAGAAGATATTTGCCGGAAGGCCAATAAATATTCAGACGAATATATTAATGCGCATCCTGATGCGTATGGTTCTGCAATAAAAGTTTCTTATCCTTTTGCCGGCGTATATAAAGCTCTTCAGGAATATGTTACCAAAGAAGAGGCTCTTCAGATGATGATGGATTATGCTCCGGTTATAGGAGAAAAGGCAAGAAAGAAGTATTGGCGTTTTACTTCGATTCCCGGTGTGCCTTCTTTGCTGTGGAAGAATTTCGTGAAGATCATGAATTCTGCTGCCAGCGAGGAAAAAGGTTATAAGAGCAGGATGCTCGGTGTAAACGGAAATCATGCCGGCCTTGATATACTTTCATGTCCTGTCGTTAACGGACTGGTTGAAATAGGTATGCCTGAAGTAGCGCCCGTGATGTGTGCTATCGATCAGGTGTACGGCAACGGATACCGCGGTATTCAGTTTAAACGCACTAAATCGGTCGCCGAAGGAGACGACTGCTGTGACTACAGATATACAAGGGTTAAGTGATATTCGGTAATTAGTCGAACAGATATCTGAGTACAAGATCGGCGAGTTCTTTTACCACTTTGTCATCCTGAGAGCCGTCACCGTTGAAAACGGTTTCATGTATAACGCTTTCAACAGTCGTGAGTATGATGCGTGCTGCAAGATCAACATCTTTGATGCGCAGTTCTGTGCCGCATTTCTCGATCATTCCCAGAAAGAAATCCGGTACATGTGATTTGTACTGTTCTTCGATCGCCCTGAATTCTTCTGACTGACATGACAGGGAAGCGATCTCCTTCTGGAAATCTTTTTTGTAATAATGGCTCTTAAGAAGCATGGCGATTGCGAGTTCGGCAAGTGCTCTGTCATCCGTATCATCCGGTATGTTATTCATGGCAGAACTGGTCTCGTTTATGACATAACTGTAGATATCTCCCACGAGTTCCGCATAGAGTTCTTTTTTATCTTTGAAATATGAATAGAAGGTTCCGATGGATACATCTGCTTTTTTGGCAATCTCATTGGAACTTGTATTGTGATAGCCGTTTTGTGCCATCAACTCGAAAGCAGCGTCTTTTATACGCTGCTTTTTTTCTATGCTTCTTTTCTGTGTCGGCGTTCTGGTCATGGCTTGATTATAGGTCAGAAAGATTTTTTTGTAAAGAAATGCGAGTAATCGCTCATATTCTATTGACAAAGAAGTTAGTTGAGACTAATATTGCAAATGCGAGCGGTTGCTCATATTTCAAAATGTTATCAGTCACCTGAAGTGGCATGGAGGTAAATATGTATCTGACAACAAAAAATCTGAAAAAGAGTTACGGTGAGGGCGGGAGTTATTCACAGGTTTTGAAAGGCATCAATCTCGAAGTGGAAAAGGGTGAGATGTGCGTAATACAGGGAACATCAGGTTCCGGTAAATCGACACTCTTAAACCTTATCGGAGGGCTCGACCGTATGGAGTCAGGCTCCGTAAAAGTGGACGGGATCGAAATATCAGGATTAGGGAACAAGGCTCTTGCTGAATACCGCAGAGCTAATCTCGGATTCATATTCCAGTTCTACAATCTGATTCCTAATCTGACAGTCAGGGAGAACATAAGGGTATGTCAGTATCTTGGCAAGCCTGCGATGGATATGGGAGAACTCTTGGATACGCTGGGCCTTACCGAGCATATGAATAAATTTCCTTCGCAGTTGTCAGGCGGTCAGCAGCAAAGATGCGCCATAGCAAGAGCGCTCATTAAAAATCCCAAACTGCTGCTTTGTGATGAGCCGACAGGCGCGTTGGATTCGAAGACATCGAAAGATATTCTCGTCCTGCTCGAAAAGGTAAACCGCCGTTATAACACGACGATGCTGGTTGTTACCCATAATAATTCGATCAAGAACATGATGGATCACATTGTCATCATGAAAGACGGAATGATCGTTAAGAATTATATAAATGACAACAAGATCGAAGCTGCGATGCTTGAAGATCTTTAAGGGGGACTTAAGATGAGAAGCGGATTATTGCGAAGGATCCCGAGAGATCTTAAGAAGTCCTGGGCCCGTTATCTGGCCCTGATGGTGCTTATCATTGCGAGCATGTACATAGTCGTAAGCGTTGTCGGTATGACAGAAGTAACGATACAGGGAACCGCGAAAAAGATTGAAGAGAACAGGATTCAGGACGGTCAGTTTCAGACATTTGAGAAGCTGACAACTGAACAGGTAAAAGAAATCTCTGACATGGGAATAATTACAGAAGAGATCTTCTATGTGGATGTCTCACACGGTGAAAATACAATCAGGGTAGGTAAGGTCAGAACTGATATTGATCTTATCGATATTGATGAAGGTGCACTTCCGGTAAAAGACGATGAGATCGTTCTGATGAATCTTTACTGTGACAGAAACGGTCTTAGTCTGGGAGATCAGATAGTTATTGCAGAGAAGACGTTTACCATATGCGGAATCGGAAGTGTTCCTGATTATAACCTTCCTCTTAAGAATATGAGTGACATGACTTCCGATCCGAGCAGATTCGGTGTCGGATTCGTAAACAGTGAGAGTTATGATCAGCTGGTGAATTCTGATAATGCAGGATCAGAGGTATATGTATACGCGTATAGATTGTATGGCGCATCAGCAACAGAACTCAAGGATAAACTTAAGACATTTGATTATGATTATGAGCTGTCAGATAACGTATATCTTAAGGAGATAATAGATAAAAAACTCCAGGATAAATACGATTTCGAAGACGGACTCGATGAACTTGGAGACGGTATCGACGAATTGTCTGACGGGGCAAAAGATCTTTACGACGGAGCTTCGGAACTGCATGACGGAGTGACTGAGATGAAAGACAATATGCCGGATCTTGTTGATGGAACGGACGAACTCCTGGAAGGTGCATCTGATCTCTATGACGGAGTTTATGACTATACTACGGCCGTTGATTCCGCAGCAGGCGTGGCAAATGATTTATCTGACGGAGCCGTCGTTATTGTGGATGCAGTTCCGCCGCTGGCAGAGGGAATAGACGATCTGTCTGACGGCCTTGATGAAATAAGCGGAAACAGCAGTGATCTCAGATCAGGTGCATATGATCTTTACGACGGTGCAGATGAACTTGCAGACGGTGTATCTGAGCTTTCTGACGGAGTTGATGAGCTATATGACGGTTCAGAAGAGTTGTTGGACGGAACAGCGGAACTCTGTGACGGTGTGGCAGAATTGTCGGACGGTTATAAGGAATTCAAAGACAGTACAGAGGAATTCCTTGAAGATGCATTCGAAGTTGATATAAGTCTTCTTGAGGAATTTACCGAGAATAAGGATAACCCCAGGATTGCAAGTGATGCGGCAAGCGACGTTTTGATCAAGAAATCAATTGGATTGTTTGCAGGTGCGGTAATCCTTGCTTTGATAGCGTATGTAATCTCAGTGTTTACCGGCAATCAGATCAGGGAAGAAAGCAGCGTTATAGGTACGTTGTTTGCACTTGGTATCCGTAATGGCGAGATTGCTGTCCACTACATTATCTTGCCGGTCTTCCTGACATTTGTTGCAGGATTTACCGGTATGCTGCTGGGTTTCTCTAAGTATGGCGTTGATTTCCAGATGCAGGATATATACGAATACTATTCGGTGCCTGTTTTCGAGAACATAAGACCTCTTTATCTCATAATCTATTGCTGTGTAGTTCCGCCGGTGATCGCCGCTGTGGTCAATTATCTTGTTATCAACGGCAAGCTGTCATCGACTGCGCTCGCGCTGATGAGAAATGAGGACAGGCAGCGCATAAAAGGAAATGAAAAAGCATCGAGAGAGAAAAAGAACTTTTTAGATGACTTCAAATCAAGGCAGATAAGACGCGAGCGAAGAAGTATCGCAGCAGTTGTAGTCGGCATGGTCATATCACTGGTCTTGCTGCTTATGGGTGTTAGCTGTTATGTACTCTGTAACAATGTTAAACAGCATAATATCAGGGATGCATCGTGTGAATATACATATGTCCTTAAGTATCCCCCGGAAGATGTCCCGGAAGGTGCAGAGGAATGCTATGCGAAAAGTCTTAAGCATACATATCTTGATTACACTCTTGATGTAACCCTGTATGGCATAGTTGATAACAGCAGTTTCTTTGAAGCCAGGCCGTCAAAATGCGAAAACAAAGTAGTGATAGGCAACGGTGTTGCAACAAAGTATTCACTGGGCAAAGGGGACCTTCTTATCCTCACGGACAGTTCTGAAGACAGAAACTATGCATTCGAGATAGAGGATGTTGTGGACTATTCGATAGGCCTTACCGTGTTTATGAATATCGATTCTGCAAGGGAACTGTTCGGTGCTGAAGATGATGAATATAACGTTTTATTCTCGCATGAAAAACTCAACATCGAAGACGGCCGAGTAATGAGTATTACCACAAGCGATGAGATCATAAATACGGCTGGAATCTTTGTTGACCAGATGATGTCTTTGGTGATCATAATGATCTCTATCTCCGTATTGATCTTTGTTACCGTAATGTATCTCATGATAAATGTCATGATCAGAAGAGCATCGCTTAGCATTGCTCTCGTCAAGATATTCGGATACAGGTCCGGAGAATTAAGAAGGATCTTTATGGATGGTAATTTTATCGCAGTGGCTCTCAGCGCACTCGTGGGAATACCTCTGTGTAAGATCTTCGTCGACAGGATATATCCGGTGTTTATTGCCAATACGGCTATGGAAAATGATATTACATATCCGTGGTGGCTGTGGATATTCCTTTTCGCGGCAGTCATGATAGTTTACTTCCTCATAAGCACTATGCTGATGGGTAAGATAAAGAGGATCGAACCTGCAGAAATACTGAAAAACAGGGAATAAGAGTTATGACTCTGATCCGGAATAAGAACTCCGGAATATAGAAGGGCTGCTCAGCTGAGCAGCCCTTTAGTAAAGCCAAATATCCGTTATGCGAATCAGCCTTCAGCGATAGCGCCTGTAGGGCAGGAAGCTTCACATGCACCGCATGATACGCAAACATCAGCATTGATGTTGTACTGTGTATCACCCTGGGAGATTGCTCCGACAGGACAACCGTCTGCACAAGTGCCGCATGAAACGCATGCATCAGAAATTACATATGCCATAGTAAGTTCCTCCTTATGAGTTATTGATTGGATTATTCCATTTCGAAAAAATATCTTCAATAGATTTCAGATATATTTAACTCTTAGTTTACTAAATGTTACCCGGCACTAACCCCTATGAAAAAAGCAATGGGAACATCAAAATATAAACCAGATTCAAAAATGAACCTGGTTTAAAAAGAGGAGGGTCCGCATTGTCAGTTCTTAGTAAATACATACCGCCGGAAGCGATTGAATAGGAGAAACTTCCGGCGGGGCATATGTAATTCTGGTGGTTAGCAATCGCTAACCAAATAAAATATAACATACGTAAGAGGACCATGTCAATGATCTTGTGAATGTTCCTTGACATATGTTTTTAATGCTTTGAAAGTCTCTTCGCCTATATAGTGTTCGACGCGGCAGGCATCCTGATTAGCAGTGTCAGTACTGACACCCATCATGATGAAAAGCTCCGTCAGGACAGTGTGACGGTCATAGACATCCTCGGCGATCTTTTTTCCTTTATCTGTCAGATGCAGAAATCCTTTGTCATCTTTAGTGAGGTATCCTTCATCTTTAAGAAGAACCAATGCCCGGCTTACCGAAGGCTTGGAGTATCCAAGATATTCACCTATATCGATAGCCCGGACCATATCAGATTCAAGAGAGAGGACGTATAATGCCTCAAGATACATTTGTCCTGATTCCAACAATTGCATAAAAGAACAACCTTTCACAATCAGTTAGCCACTGCTTACCAAACAAGTTTACCATAGAATTCACTTGTTGGTAAGTCATAACTAACTCCGTTGAAATTACAGAGGAAAAAGGCATTGACACTGCGATAATTACGCTGTAATATTACGCCGTAATAAATGACGAATATCATCGCTGGAGTATAAATGTCTTACGACTTTGATAAAACACATGATCTGATCCTGAAAAGCGCAATGAAGAATTTTCTTTCAGTTGGATTCAGAAATGCTTCAATAAGAAATATTTGCAGGGATGCAGGTGTAACAAACGGAGCTTTCTATGCGCATTTCAAAAGCAAGGATGATCTTTTTGCTGCGCTTGTATCTGATAAGCTTCAGGTTTTTAACGAGACATATCAGGATCTGAGTAAAATGAATATCCGATCTGCGAATGACGTTATGCGTGTGTTTGAGGCATCTTACGGATCGATCGAGACTCTGATCCATTATATATATTCCGAGAAGGAAGTATTCAAATTGATTCTGGAGAGCAGTGACGGATCTAGTTTTGCTGGTTTTGTTGATGATCTTATTGATGAGGAATGTTCTAATACAATGAAATTTCTTGAAGGAAGCAGAAGATTTATAAAGCATCCGGAAAATATATCGTACCGTATTATAAGGATCGGATCTGCAATGGTTATCAATTATGCCTTTGATGCTTTCCTTAATGGTATTTCCGAAGACGACAATATTCGTGAGACAAAGCTGGCCTCTGATTTTTGTATCGCAGGCTATAGAAAAATATTTGGTGTCTAAAAGCCGCAGTGTCAGGACTGCGGTATTTTTATGCCGTGGCGGTTAGCCATGACTAACTATTGGAGGTGTTTATTTTGAAAGAGAAGAAGTCGAATCCGATGATGAGGATCTGGCAGATAGCAAAGCCGGAACATGGCAGATTATTGTTATCTGTTGTATTGGCAATGCTCGGAGTCTTATCGGGAATTATCCCATATGTTTCAGCGGCAAAGATCATATCGGGGATAATAGCCGGAAATAGAGAGCTGAAGTATTACATTGTATTTGTGTTTGCCGCTTTTATAGGATTTGGTCTAAAGAGCCTTCTTTATGCGAAAGGCCTGAGCGTAAGCCATAAGGCAACATTTGCTCTTTTAGGTGATATAAGAAAGCAGATCTTTGCAAAGCTCCCGAGGATGCCGCTGGGTACGATCATCGATACATCCAGCGGAAAATTAAAGCAGATAATCGTAGACGAAGTGGAACATATGGAAAGACCGATTGCGCATATGATCCCTGAATTAACATCAAATATTATCGGCGCGATAGCTGTCTGGATATATATGATGCTCGTTGACTGGAGAATGGGACTTATATGTCTTATCTCAGTTCCTGTCGGACTGATGTTTTTCGGATTTATAGCAGCAAGTTATTCTGCCGATTATAAAAAGTCTGTAGAGATCACGCAGGACATGAACGCAAGTATCGTTGAATATGTTCATGGTATTGAAGTTATCAAAGCATATAACCAGAGAAAAACCTCATATCAGAAATTCAAGGATAAGGTAATCGCAAACGCATCATTCTATTGTTACTGGATGAAAAAGACAGAAGTCTGCCAAGCGCTTTGTTACACCATTGCACCGTGTACGCTTATAACGGTGCTGCCTGTAGGATGGTGGATGTATACATCAGGTAATATTTCCGCAGATGTCTTTATGACTTCGATAATGCTGTCGATGTGTATCGTCGGCCCGATCCTTTCCGCTATCCAGTTCACGGATTCTTCTGCCAAGGTATCCACTACAGTTGCTACTGTTGATGAATTACTTGCAGGAGAAGAACAAGATCACGCAGATACTCCTGTCGGGTTTGCAACACATAATATAGAGTTTTGTAATGTTACCTATTCCTATCATGAAGGCGAGGAAGTACTCCACAATGTTAATCTCGCCATTCCCGAAAAGAGTTTTACTGCACTCGTAGGTCCGTCCGGAAGTGGAAAATCCACTATCGCAAAACTGGTTGCAGGCTTCTGGGATGTAAAAGAAGGCTCAGTGAAAATGGACGGAAAGGATCTTAAGTCCATACCTCTCGAACAGCTGTACGATCAGGTGGCATATGTATCTCAGGACAACTGGCTGTTTGATGATTCGATAATGAACAACATCCGTATGGGAAACACTGAGGCATCAGATGAGATGGTCATGGAAGTATCCAGATTGTCCGGATGTGATGAATTCATTACGGCACTCCCGCAGGGTTATGAGACAAAAGTAGGAAGCGGAGGAACGCATCTTTCAGGCGGTGAACGTCAGAGAATAGCGATTGCCAGAGCTATGTTGAAAAATGCGCCGATTGTAATCCTTGATGAAGCTACTGCTTATATCGATCCTGAGAATGAGGCTGTGATACAGCGTGCTCTGACCGGACTCATAAAGGATAAGACTGTCATCATTATTGCTCACCGTCTTTCAACAGTCACAAATGCGGATCAGATAGTGCTGGTCAATAACGGCACTGTAGAATGCACGGGAACTCATAGTGAACTCCTGGCAGAAAGTGACTTGTATAACTCAATGTGGCAGGCACATATAAGTGAAGGAGGGGCAGCATAATGTTAGAAGCAATTAATAAGATAATCAGTTTTTCGGGACAGGAAAAGAGCAAGATATACAAAGCTATAATCATATCTTTCTTTAAGTCTCTGTTCTCAATGTTCAGAATGGCAGCAATCTATTTTGTGCTTCTGGCTTTTGAAGAAGGAAACACTACCATGAAGCCTGCCTGGACCGCATTGGCCTTTCTCGGCGTAAGCATAGTAGGACAGCTTATCCTGAAGATGGTTGCTGATCTCCAGGCTGTTCATGCAGGATATTTCATGAGTGCTTATAAGAGGCTCGAGATAGCCGAAAGGCTTAAGAAAGTCCCCATGGGATATTTCAACGACAACAATCTTGAACAGATTACGGGTACTGCCACAACAGTTTTAGATGTGGTCGAGAATCAGGGTGCTAATGTATTGGTCCTCATCTTAAGCGGACTCATGAATACTATTGTATTCCTGATCTGCGTATTGTGTTTTGACTGGCGTTTGGGACTTATAGAGCTTGTCGGCATGACCATCTATATGCTCATAACATCTTCCATGGAAAAGAAGAGCAGATCTTTATCTCCTGTGAGACAGAAGAATGAAGCAGCTCTTGTGTCCAAAGTCCTTGAGTGTCTTCAGGGCATGAGCGTTATCAAATCATTTAATCTTACCGGCAAGGGTGATGAAGCTCTGAAAAAAGCCATAGACGATAACAGAGACAGTAATATGGCTTTGGAGAGATTGTTCATACCATACGGAGAAGTACAGGGAGTAGTCCTTGGTGCATTCAAAGCTTTGCTGCTTCTTGTTGCGGTAATCCTGTTTGTAACCGGAAATATGACGATTACATATGCCTTGATGGCGGTCATTATTTCTTTCCAGGTTTTCGCCGACATAGAACAGACAGGTGCAGGCCTTACAGTACTTAGAGTTGTTTCCAGCTCTATTGAGGAAGCTGAGAAGGTAAATCTCCTTCCTGTTATGGATGAAAACGGCAAAGAATTCACTCCTGAAGATCACGGTATATCTATCGACCATGTATCCTTCTCCTATGGTGACAATGAGATATTAAATGATGTAAGTCTTGAGATTCCCGAGAATACCATGACTGCATTTGTCGGATCTTCAGGTGCAGGTAAAACAACACTTGCAATGCTGATCGCACGTTTCTGGGATGTAAACAAAGGAAGCATTTCGATTGGCGGAAGAGATGTAAGAGATTACACTTTGGAAAGCCTGATGTCTCAGATAAGCGTGGTCTTCCAGAATGTATATCTTTTTGCGGATACAATCGAGAATAACATCAAGTTCGGAATGAGTGATGCGAGTCACGAGCAGGTTGTGGCTGCTGCAAAAAAAGCTTGCTGCCATGATTTCATAATGTCACTCCCTGATGGCTATTCCACAGTGATAGGTGAAGGCGGTGCAACATTGTCCGGAGGTGAGAAGCAGAGGATTTCCATTGCCAGGGCGATCCTTAAAGATGCACCGATAATAATTCTTGATGAGGCAACGGCAAACGTGGATCCTGAGAATGAAGATAAATTGACAGCTGCTTTTGATGCGCTGACAGAGAATAAGACTGTCATCATGATCGCCCACAGGCTTAAGACTATCAGAAATGCAGATAAGATCGTTGTGCTCGACGGCGGTGCCATAAGCTGCGGAACGCATGACGAATTGATGAAGACCAGTGCTAAATACAGCAACTTCATCAGGCTCAGAGAAGAAGCAGCGAACTGGAAAATGTAATTATCGACATATGTCGTTTTCAAACAAGCTTTACGGCATATGTCGAAAAAGCCTAAAACCCTATTGAACAAGTGGGAATGTCGGCTATAATGAACTTGTGCCATAAAAAACCAATTGAGGCAGCAGATATAGAGCCGATGTGTTGTTGAAAACGATTCGGGATCTATAACGCGTGTTGAGTAAACAACACTTCTATAGGCCTCGATTGAATGATGTTCTTTCGATTCTTAACATCATAAAGGAGAGTCCGGAGATAAAAACTCCGGACTTTTTTGTGCATATTCGGTTAGCATAAACTAACTAGAGGTGATAGAATAGGACGATAGTTAGCATAGCATAACCAGATGAGGCGCAGAATGGACCAACAGAAGCAAATTCGAAAATGGTTAAAGAAGGAAATTCCGGGAGATGCAGACAGGGTGTTTACAACCCAGTCGACTCTTTATTCTTCTTGTGTTGCGTCATTGAAAGATAAGACACCGAATCAATATAAGACGCTGACAAAGACGATATTACCGCGTGTGGCGTTGTACAAAACACTTAAAGAAGATGAGAAGTTTTCAGCATATGCTTATGAAATTACCCGTAAATACATGGTCGAAGTTATTGGGATGCAGAAGCATAAAAGCACAAGGGCACTCGAGATTATTCCGGGATTCTACAGGATCTATAGCAGATCATTTTTGAAGATCATGAGGACAACAGATCTTCAGAAGAGTACTCAGGAAGAAGGCAGGGATTATTACAAGATTATGATCACTGACTGTCTTTGGTATAACGCTTGCAAAGAATTCGGATGCCCCGAACTATGTCCTGCTTTTTGTGATGTTGATGACGTTACCTATGGAAACCTTAGAAAACTCGGTTTTACGAGAACACAGACGCTTGGAAAAGGAGGAGAATGCTGTGACTTCCATTTTTACAGGAAGTAAGATGCATTCTATAAAACGCACATGAAATATTCAGGACTGCCTGCAGGAATGTGGATGCTTCTGAAAGGTTCTTTTGAAAAGAATCTGATAAAAGACTTTGGACTTACAAAGGATGAAGCGAAAAAAGTAAGACTCAAAGCAAAGCCGAAATACAGAAGTATTATTGAAGCTCTTCCCGAATTTGAGAAGGAAGACAGATTTAAAACGAACATAGTCAACTGCGCAATGCTGATCTCGTTCCTAACCGATCTTCCGCAAAAGCCTGAATTAAACGATGTGACGAGATATTACGAAGATGCAATGACTACTCCGGTCATGAAGAAATTCTGCAAAAAGAGTGGGAAAAACAAGTTCACGGAAAAAGATATAGCCTCAAATAAAGCCACAGCTAAACTTAAAGCCGCTGACAGAAATCCTTATTCGTGGAATATGGATTATATTCCGTACGAGGACGGAAGCGGATATGAAGCCAGGTTTTTCAGCTGCGGTATCTGTGTATTAATGAAAGAATATGGCCTTTTCGAATATGTGCCTGCAATGTGTCATCTTGACTATGTGATGAGTGAACTGGGCGGAGCTTCAAAATTCGTAAGAGAATACACCCTTGCATCAGGCGGCCCTTATTGTGACTGCGGTTATAAAAAGAGGGTTTGACGGATGTTTGATAAACGCCTGATGGGCATGTGCCCTGAGAGCAAAAAATATATTGCCGGAAACATAATCTGCCAGTGGACAGAACTCCTTATGAACGCGGTGATGATATTCATTATCTCAAATGCAGTAGGAAGATTGTATTCAGGTGTATTTACTTCAAAAGAACTTTTCATTTCTGTAGCAGTATTGGTAATAACCCTGATTGTCAGATTCTTCATGACCAAGAAAACGACGGAGATGAGTTATCTCGCATCCAAGACAGTAAAGCGCGTAATGCGTGAACAGATCTATAAGAAGATCTTAAGGCTTGGCAGTACATACAGGGAACATGCTTCTACGGCTGAACTCGTTCAGGAATCGGTAGAAGGGGTAGAACAGCTGGAAAGCTATTTCGGTCTGTATGTCCCACAATTCTTTTATGCATTTATTGCACCTGTTACGCTGTTTGTTTTATTCGGCATTTCCGGAAGTTTTAAGGTAGCTGGAGTTTTACTTATCTGTGTTCCTCTTATTCCGGGTGCAATCGTGATGGTGCAGAAGATTGCAAAGAAGATACTTGCGAAATACTGGGATCAATATGCAAAACTCGGCAGCACTTTCCTTGAGAATCTGCAGGGTATGACAACTCTGAAAACATACCGTGCAGATGCATATAAAAATGAGCAGATGAATGAGGAATCCGAGAACTTCAGACGGATTACGATGAAGGTTCTTACGATGCAGCTCAATTCGATAATCATAATGGATTTCTTTGCATACGGAGGTGCAGCACTTGGAATAGCGCTTGCATGTAAAGGGTTCATCGAAGGCAGCATTACACTTCAAAGCACGGTTTTCATGATTTTGCTTTCTGCGGATTTTTTCCTGCCTATGAGAAAGCTCGGAAGTTATTTCCATGTTGCGATGAACGGTATGGCGGCAAGCGACAGGATCTTTAAGTTCCTTAATGAGCCTGAACCTGAAGTGAAGAAAGACGTGCTTCCGGATGACGGGCTTGATATCAGATTAAGTGATATCACTTTCGCATACGACGATAAGAACGTTCTTGAAAACGTATCGTTTGATATTAAAGACAGTACCTTTACAGGCATAGTGGGTGAGAGCGGCAGCGGTAAATCAACTATTGCATCTCTCATCATGGGCAGAAACAGTATTAAGAACGGCTGCCTTACAATTGCCGGTAAGAGTATTTCTGAGATAAAAGAAGAGAGTTTATTAAAAACCATAAATTATGTCGGACTCGGCAGCACATTCTTTAAAGGTTCTGTAAGAGACAATCTTCTTATAGCAAATCCGGAGGCAACTGATGAAGATCTTTGGAATGTTTTGGAAGAGTGTAACATAAACGGCTTTTTACAGAATGAAGAAGGCCTTGATACCAAGCTTACGGAAAACGCAGGAAATCTTTCAGGCGGTCAGAAACAGAGACTTGCTCTGGCACGTGCAATTCTTCACGATGCAAAGATTTACATTTTCGATGAAGCTACGAGCAACATCGATATAGAGAGCGAGGAGATCATCCTCCAAAAGATAAAAGAACTGTCAAAGACAAAAACAGTAATAATGATCACCCACAGACTGATGAATGTTAAGGATGCTGACAGTATCTGCTGTCTTGAAAACGGACAGCTCAAAGGCGTGGGAAAGCATTACGAATTGCTCTCGTCCTGCGAAACATACAAGAACTTGTGGAACACTCAAAAAGCTCTTGAAGAATTCGGAAAAGGAGGTTCAGCTTTATGAGAAAACATAATAAAGCACTCATCCTTCTTCGAATGATTAAACTTGTAAAGCCTCTTACCGGTTTTATGGTCCTTGCGGTTATATTCGGAACGATTGGTTTCCTGACAGCACAGTTCATTCCGGTATTGGGCGGCATGGCCGTGCTCACCGGACTTGGAGAAGATATAAATATCAGTTTTAAGACTATAGTATGTTTGCTTTTGTCTTTTGCAGTGCTTCGCGCAGTGTTCAGGTTTGCGGAACAGAGGATGAATCACTATATTGCGTTTACACTTCTTGCAATAGTAAGAGACAGAGTGTTTAAAGCATTAAGAAGACTTTGTCCGGCGAAACTTGAAAGCCGAGACAAAGGCGATCTTATATCTCTGATAACTTCAGATGTGGAATTGCTGGAAGTCTTTTATGCTCACACCATATCGCCGATTTGCATAGCGTTTATAACTGAGCTGATAATGTGTTTTTTCATTGGAAGTTACCATCCGCTTCTTGGTGTGGTGGCATTTGTCTCTTATGTGCTGGTCGGAGTTGCCTTGCCGCTAATCATTTCTAAAAGAAGCGGTACGACAGGCGATGGTCTCCGCGCACAGTCTGGCGAACTTTCTTCTCACATGCTCGAGAGCATCCGTAACATTGACGATACGCTTCAGTATTCCTTTGGCAGTAAAAGGCTTGAAGAGATAGGGAATAAAACGGAAGAACTTTCAAAGAAACAAGGCATATTAAGTAAGCTCACGGGAACAAACATGGCAATTGCGAACATGCTGATACTAATATCAGATATTGCAATGTTTGCCGTCTGCACATATCTGTACCAGTCAGGTCAGATCACATTCAGCGGCTTCATTATCCCGCTTATAGCACTGATGTCATCCTTCGGTCCGGTAATCGCACTTGCATCGCTTGGAACCACTCTGCAGAGCACTGTTGCATCAGGTGCAAGAGTGCTTGCGATTATTGATGAAGAGCCTGAGACAGAAGATGTTGAAGGGAAAGAGATAATCGGTTTTACAGGTGCAAATACAGACTCCTTAAGTTTCAGCTATGGTTCTGAAGAAGTGCTTGATGATGTTTCAATCACTATTCCCGAAAAGAAGATAACCGGAATTGTCGGTAAGAGCGGATGCGGTAAATCAACTCTTATGAAACTGCTCATGAGATTCTGGAAAACAGAACCGGGCATGGTAACTATATCAGGCAAAAACAACGATGAAATAAATACAGACAATCTCCGTGACATGGAAAGTTACATGACGCAGGAGACCCAGCTTTTTAAGGATACGATCGCTAACAACATACGTATCGGAAAACTGGATGCAACTGATGAAGAGGTCATCGCTGCATGTAAGAAAGCCTCGATCCATGACTTTATATTGACGCTTCCCAAAGGTTATGACACTGAAGTTGGAGAGCTCGGAAGCACGCTTTCGGGTGGAGAAAAACAGCGCATAGGACTTGCAAGAGCCTTCCTTCACAATGCGCCGTTTATGCTCCTTGATGAACCTACAAGCAATCTTGACAGCCTTAACGAAGCTGTGATCCTGAAGTCGCTTAAAGAAGAGTCAGAAGATAAAACGATACTTCTTGTTTCTCACAGAGAATCGACCATGAGGATAGCTGATGAGGTCCATTCGATGGACGGAGGAAGGTTGTCGTGACAGACATCCGGTAATGGCAATAAGACATGTAATCGAAAGTAAAAAGGAAAGGCGAAGAATAAATAATGGGAATTAAAAAGATCATCTTTATCGTAGTCGGATGCATATGTCTGGCCCTTGGAACTGTCGGAGTATTCCTGCCGATACTTCCAACAACACCATTCTATCTGATTACGCTCTATTGCTTTGCAAGAAGTTCAAAGCGATTGGAAGATTGGTTTAAGGGAACAAAACTTTACAAAAAACATCTTGAATCTTTTGTCGAGAAGCGTGGAATGCTTCCGCAGACAAAAGCGAGCATTCTTATTACCGTAACGCTTCTTATGGGATTAGGAATTTTCTTTATGGCAAGGAAAGGTATATGGGTCCCGTGCATCATTCTCGGTGTGGTATGGGCAGTTCATCTTATTTATTTCCTGTTCTTTGTTAAGACGATAAAGCCGGAAGAGGGTGTTAAACAATGAGTATCGAAAAATGCAAACAGAAAAAACTTGAATGTTCATTTATCTTTGGCTTTATAGCTTTGTTTTTGTGTGGTGTAGGCGACTGGCTGATAGGTTATGAACCCGAAGGCGGAGAACCGCTGGTATTCGGCATTACAACTACTGCAATTGCAAATGTGCCTGTCTGGTTCTATGTTCTGTCTTTCTTCTTCGGAATTCTGTCAGGGTTTGGCTGCCTTTATTTTGCGCCTGCGATCATGGAACTGCTGGATCTGAAAGGTGTTTCCAAAGATTCGAAAATGTATAAACTTATGAAATTCGGATTGAAGTCCGCTCCCATGATGTTTGTGTCTTTCCACATTGCATGCTGCATATGTCTCATGCTGATACAGGCTGCATTGCGTTCAGGACTTGATATCAGTACGGCAGATTCAGTGTTTTTGATACCTGTCGCCACAGCCATGATTCCGTTTGTAATCTGGTGTTATCTGTGTGATATTCCCGTGACTATTGCTTATATGTATTTCACGCTGAAGGGAAAACTCGGTATTAACAAAGCCGCTTTTATCCTGTGCCCCATGGGATTAAGTATTGCAGCAAAGGTTTTAGGTGCAATAATGGTCGCTTTGGGAAGCAAATGGGGTTTCCTTACCGCATGCGGCGAATCGTGGGGTTATGCATTCATGTGTTTGGCACTATATTTTGCTGTTAAGAAAGAAACAGCAGGGAGGTAAAAATGAGTTTGATAAAGATATTATTCCTGATTGCTGTAATCGGGCATCTGATCTGCGGCTGCTGTGACTGCCTGATCACTTATGTGCCGGGCGGGAAAAAGCTTGATGTTACGAAGATGTCAGACAATAAGATACTTTCTGAAACATTCAAGAACATGCCTTTAAGAAATCCGTTGATCTCAATGCTCGCAGGCTGCCTTGCTCTTCTTATGGTTGCTTGCGGTTATTACGGACTCTATATGTGGATGTCAGAATTCTCGAAAGTATACGCGGTGATAATTCTGATCGCAACCGGAATAGTTTTATCATTCGGTGTTGCACACCATGTGTTCTGCGGTGTCGGCGAATGGTTCTATGTGCAGATGGGCAGGACTGATGAGGCCAGAAAAGCTGTAGTGAAGTTTATGAAAGATACTTCACTTACCATGATTGGCTGTTATATCGGTTTGATCACACTTGGCGTGTTTCTCTTCATTGCAGTTGTCAGCGGTGCCACAACACTCCCGCAGTGGGCATGCATTATTAATTTCATTCCGATCGCAGCAGTTCTTTTCATTACAAGAATAGGCGGAGCTTCGAACTGGAGCGGAGCTGTTATGTTCTTAGGCCTGATGTTGCTGGTTTGATGGTGATTTAGATGAGTTTTATATACAAGCTTGCCGAGAGAGGTTGTTTTCTTCTTAATAAGTTCCCTGGTGGAGGACCCAAGGGGAGCATGTCTGATCTTATTTCAGGCAATGATGTTATCAAGCTTCCGGGGAGTATGCATAGAGGACTTGATATAAAAGAGGTGACATTTGAAGGTTTTATCGTACACCGCTTCCGCGCAAGTAAACCTAAATGCAGTTCGAAGAAGGCCGTGCTGTTTTTGCCCGGAGGCGGCGGTATGGCGAGAGCAACAAATCTTCATTATGACACGGCTAAAAAGCTTGCGATAAGGACGGGTGCTGAAATTATATTCGCGCACTATCCTCTTGCACCGAAACACAATGTCAGAGTTGCTCTCGAATGGCTTGAAAAGTTGTATTATTTTGAACTTCTGAAAGACTATAAATCGGAAGATATTGTTTTCATAGGCGATTCTGCAGGAGCGAATCTGATATTAAGCCTTGCTTACAGGCTCAAGGACAAGCCTGGCAGACTGATAGTCATATCACCGGCTTGTGGACTTGAGAATGGACGCAACAGGGATATCCGCTTGCAAATGGAACCATATGATCCTGTTCTTACAGTAGCGATGAATGATCTCATTGCTGAACATTGGTGCAGAAATGTTCCTTTGGACAGTCCTGACATAAGCCCTGAATATATTGATTACGAAGGCTTCACTCCGATGCTTCTGTTTTACGGAACGCATGAGCTTTTTTATCCCCACGTCAGCAATTATGTGAAGCAGCTTAAAGATTCAGGTGTTCAGTTTACGGGCATTGAACAGCCCATGTGTCATGACTGGGCCTTGGTCAAATATTTCCCCGAAGCACGGGAAGCATTAAATATGATGGTTAATTGGATTCAGAAATAAAAGGAGAGTAAAAATGGGTCTTTACAAGAAATTCGTAAGTCAGACTAGAAAACCCGAAGGCACAATGGGAAAGATGATGGTAAACGGCATGAACAGCGGTCATGCAAAGATGGCAGACTGGGGTATGTCTCATCTTCCCGAAATAAATCCTTCAAAGATACTGGAGGTCGGCTGCGGCGGAGGAAGAAATGCCGGTGAACTGGCAAAGAAATACCCTTCTGCAAAAGTTACAGCGATCGATTATTCCGAAGTGTCTGTTGCAAAAGCAACTGAATACAACAAAGAAATGATCAGTGCAGGAAGAATAAGCGTCAAGAAGGGGGATGTTTCCAATCTGAGTCTTCCTGTTGATACATATGATCTTGCTACTGCATTTGAGACCATATATTTCTGGCCGGGTCTTGAAGATTGTTTTGCTGAAGTCTGCAGGGTTCTTAAAACCGGCGGCGTTTTCATGATCGTAAATGAATCTGACGGCACAGATGAAACGAGTCTTAAATATGAGAAGATCATCGACGGTATGACGTGCTATACGATAGAGCAGATCGAAGCAGCACTTAAGGCAGCGGGTTTTTCTTCCGTTACTTCAGATCACTTTAACGGCAAACCCTGGATTACGGTTATTGCCGTTAAATGAGAGGATTTAATTAAATGAAGAAAACAGGCTTCAAATATCTGAATGACGGATTCGAAGGAGTCCTCTACGATGCTGAAAACAACGATGACAGACTGCTTATTGTTGTTCAGGGGTTAAAAGGTCTTGAACTGCCGGAAAAGTATGCTGCACTCTTTTCAGAAAAAGGTTATTCAACACTTGCCATGTCGTACTACGGCGGGGTGGGGCAGAAAAAGGATATAAGAGCTATCCCGTTGGAACAGTTTGAATATGCATGCAACGCCATGAAAACACACGGTTATAAGCGTATTGGTATATACGGCAATTCAAAAGGTGCAGGCATGGCTCTTCTTGCGGCAAGTGTGGTGCCTGATATCAGTCTTGTCATTGCCGCATCTTCATTCGGTCATATAATGCAGGGAACAGGAAAAGCTTCAGAAGATCCCTGCAGGGCAATGGTCTCATTTAAAGGTCAGGATTTTCCTTATGTGGAGAAGGGAAAACTGTTTTCTGATTTTCTTAAAAGATGTCTGAAAGAACACAAGGTTCAGCTACTGTACTTCTTTGATGAATGGGATAAGAAAGGTACGGAAGAAAATGAGATCCCCGTAGAGAAGATCAACGGAGACATTCTGTTTCTTACTTCAACACATGATGAATCAGTTCCGGCAAAGCGAGACGCGGAGTTGCTTGTAGAAAGACTAAAGAGAAAGCAATTCACGCATAGATTCAGACATGTCAATTCGGAGACCGGAAGCCACAACCTCGGTTATTTTCCTGTGAATAATAAGATGCTTCCGCGTGAAAAGAAGTTCCCGGATGAATGTCAAAAAGCCAGGGAAGATACGCTTGAACTGATAATGAACACACTTGATAAGTGGGCAGTCTGATAGATTTGTTTTACTAATTTCGTTTTTCTTGTTGACATAAATTATCACCTGTGATAAAACCTTTACCGATAATTCGATTATCAGTAAGCGATAGCTAACCGAGGTGGATAATGTCCGTACGTGATACAAGCATCGATCCGAGATTGATCCAGAGTGCCCGTGAAGAGTTTATGGCCAACGGGTTCCTAAAAGCAGATCTTAAGCGCATCTGTGAGAATGCAGGTGTTACTACCGGAGCAGTCTATAAGCGGTATAAAGGAAAGGAAGAACTCTTTCAGGCTGTCGTTAAGGATGCTGTCGATAAGATGGACAGTTTTATCGAACTCCGTACCGAGTTGGATTTTTCCGGCATGTCTGATGAACAGATCAGAAATACATGGATCATGAATGAAGATTATGTTCTTGATATGTTCAGGATGATATGGGATATCCGTAAAGATATCTATATCTTGCTCGAAAAGTCTTCAGGCACATCCTATGAGAATTACACACATGATTTTGCTCACCGCATGACCAAGGCTTATATGCAGTATTATCTTGAAGCGAAAAAAAGAGGTCTTGCTAAAGCGGATATATCGGAAGATCAGATGCATGTCCTGTGTACAGCTTTCTGGACTGCAATCTATGAACCCTTTATCCATAAAATGACATGGAAGAAAATAGAGGGCCATTGCAAGGTCATCTGCCGTTATTTTAACTGGGCAGAAGCTATAGGCCTGTCATAAATCTGTAAACCAAGCCGTCGTTGCACGGCTTTAATAATACGCAACGGGTTAGCATACGCTAACTAAAAGGAAGGAAACATAAAATGTTTAAGCGAGTGGCTCCGTATATCGGTGAGTATAAGAAATACACCGTATGGGCAGTGATCATGATGACGATAGGTATCATTGCATCAGTGCTTCCGTTTTTCTTTTTGTACCAGATCATTTCACCTCTGACCAGAGGCGAAAGCATCGACATGACTTTCCTGCTTATCAGGGTAGCTGCAGTGGCCGTATGTGAGATCATATATTCGGTAACATATGTGCAAGGCCTGGCATTTTCACATGTGAGTGCGTATAACACATTGAAGAATCTGCGTATCTCTTTGCAGGGTAAGCTCGAAAAGCAGCCTCTGGGAAATATAAAAGAAATGGGAACAGGACGCATTAAGAAGGTCTTTACAGATGATATCGACCAAATCGAACTTTTGCTTGCACATGCGATCCCGGAAGGAATTGCTAATATAGCAATTCCGGTAATCATCATTATCCTCATGTTTGTTTATAACTGGAGACTTGGTCTTTTATCTCTTGTTCCTCTTGTTGTCGGAATGATCGCAATGGGTATGATGATGCATCAGGGTATGTCAAAAATGAATGCATACTATGAATCTGCAGCAAGAATGAACAACACGATTATAGAATATGTAAACGGAATGGAAGTCGTTAAAGTCTTTAACAAGGATGGCGACTCATATAAGAGGTTCGGAGATGTTGTAAGAAGCTACCGCGACTTTACCATCGCATGGTATAAGGTGTGCTGGCCCTGGATGGCTATATATACAAGTGTACTGCCGTGTCTGGTCCTTCTTATGATCCCTTTCGGTTCAGGCATGGTATTGGACGGCATCATAAGCTTAGATAAGTTTATTCTTGTAATGTGCATGTCCTTTGCAGTTGGTCCCTCATTCCTTAAGGCTTTGAATTTTGCAGGAAAGTTCCCTCAGCTTGATTATAAAATCGCCGAACTCGAGAAGATGATGGATAAACCCGCTCTTAAGGAAGGAACATCTGATTTTACAGGCAGCAATTACGACATTGAGTTCAAAGATGTCCATTTCGGATATGACGAGACAGAAATAATAAAAGGTGTTGATCTTTCTCTTAAGCAGGGAACGACAACGGCGCTTGTCGGTGAATCAGGAAGCGGTAAATCCACTCTGGCAAAATTGCTTGTTCATTACTATGACCTTAATTCCGGCGCCATAACGATAGGCGGTCAGGATATTACGGACATGAAGCTCGAGTCATTGAACAACAGGGTAGCTTTTGTTTCGCAGGAACAGTTCCTATTCAATACTACACTTTACGAGAACATTCTTATCGGCAGACCTGATGCAACAAAAGAAGAAGTCATGGAAGCGGCAAGAAGAGCGCAGTGTGAGGAATTCATCAACAGATTCCCTGACGGCATAATGACACAGGCCGGAGACGGCGGAAAGCAGTTATCCGGAGGCGAACGTCAGAGAATATCGCTTGCAAGAGCTCTTCTTAAAGATGCTCCTGTCATAGTTCTCGATGAGGCAACAGCATTTATGGATCCGGAGAATGAGGAGAAAATGAATGCCGCACTCGATGAAATCGTTAAGGACAAGACGGTCCTTGTAATAGCTCATCGTCTGTCCACTATAAAGAATGCTGACAATATTTGTGTAATGAAAGATGGTATGTGTATCGCTTCCGATACTCATGACGGACTGCTTCAGACATGTACGGAATATAGAAAACTTTGGGATGCGTCTGTAAGCGCAAGCACATGGAAGATAAAGGGAGCGTGATCTATTATGTTGAAGATATTACACAGAATAATCAATATGACGGGAAAGTACAAAACGAGGATCAGAGCATCATATATTACTGCGTTTCTTAAAGGCTTAATGATGAAAGCTCCACTGGTTATATGCTTTCTTTGCATCAGTTATTTTATGCGCGGAGAGATGGATAAAACAAAGTGTATCTATCTTGGCGTTGCAGTATTGGCAAGCGTAATACTTGAGGCAGTATTTGAACATATATCCAATGTCTTGCAGTCTGCTACAGGTTATATGGTATTTGCTGATATGAGATTAAAGCTCGGCGACCATCTCAGGAAGCTCCCGATGGGTTATTTTACCGAAGGAAACATCGGAAAGATCAGCTCAGTTCTGGCAACAGACATGGTCTTCATAGAAGAAAACTGCATGGGCGTTTTATCTGAGTTGGTAACATTTCTTATCTCTCAGAGCATCATGGTGGTCATGATGTTCGTAATGGATTTCAGAATGGGTTTGTTATCGCTTTTGGTCGTTGGAGCATTTATCATTGTCGGTAACCTTATGCTCAAGACTTCTATGAAGCATTCAGTAATCAAGCAGGAAGCAAGCGAATCTCTTACGGAAGAAGTATTGGATTTTGCCGAAGGAATCGGCATCATCAAATCCTATAACATGCTTGGAGATAAATCCAAGAGACTTACCGATGAGTTTGCAAAAAGCTGCAAGGAAAGTATTGATTTCGAGATAGCATATACACCCTGGTCAAGAGCGCTGTATCTTACGTTCGGAATCGGCACTGCTTTAACGCTTGCTTTAAGCGGCTATCTGTATGTTTCAAGTTTCATATCAGCCGAGTATATGGCCGGAATGGCACTGTTCCTTTTTGATGCATTTTTGGCAATTAAAAGCTACTATGGTCAAATGGCCAGACTAACCGTTACAGATGCAAGCCTTGACCGTATTGAAGAAGTGTTTGCTGCAGAAGAACTCAAGGATGAAGGTAAGAAAGAACTCGGTTCCGTATCTGCTTCTGCCGACGAGATCGAATACAATAATGTCGGTTTTGCATATACGGAAAAAGATGTCCTTTCCAATGTCTCTTTCAAGATCAAGCAGGGTGAAATGACAGCGCTTGTCGGACCTTCCGGCGGCGGTAAATCTACGATTGCTTCACTTCTTGCAAGATTCTGGGATGTAAAGAACGGAAAGATCCTTGTAAGAGGAGAAGATATTAGAAACGTTTCACTTGGCAGCCTTATGGACCAGATTAGTATGGTGTTCCAGCGCGTATATCTTTTCCAGGATACCGTATATAACAACATCGCAATCGGACGACCTGATGCTACCCGTGAAGAAGTTGAAGAGGCAGCAAAGAAAGCAAGATGTTATGACTTCATCATGCAGCTTCCGAACGGATTTGATACTGTTATCGGCGAAGGCGGTGCATCTCTTTCCGGCGGTGAACAGCAGAGAATATCCATTGCAAGATGCATATTGAAAGATTCACCTATCGTTATTCTCGATGAGGCAACAGCAAGTGTAGACGCAGACAATGAATGCGCTATCCAGGAGGCTATTTCAGAACTGTGCAAGAACAAGACACTTCTTGTTATCGCACACAGATTAAGAACCATAAGAGATGCCGATCAGATCCTTGTTGTTACAGACGGAAAGATCTCTGAAAGAGGTAATCACGAGACGCTCATGGCGCAGAACGGAACGTATGCGCATATGGTATCGCTGCAGGAAGCCTGATGAAATAAGAAAATAAACTTTGTATTGACTAATGCCGCATATCCAATAGAATAAAGATGTTAGCGGTTAGCCACAACTAACTGAAAAATGTTATTATTCAGGAGGATATAAAATGGAAGAGATCTTTAAAGGAATCCCTGAGATCAAGTATGAAGGACCTGAAAGCAAGAATCCTTTTGCATTTAAGTATTATGATCCCGACAGGATCGTAATGGGCAAAAAGATGAGCGAACAGCTTCCTTTTGCAATGGCATGGTGGCATAACCTTTGTGCCAACGGTGTTGACATGTTCGGCAGAGGAACGATCGACAAGAGATTCGGTTCTGAAACTGAAGGCACAATGGAACACGCCAAAGCAAAAGTAGATGCCGGAATCGAGTTCATGAAAAAACTCGGTATCAAGTATTTCTGTTTCCACGATGTTGACCTGGTTCCTGAAGCAGATGATATCAATGAGACAAACAGAAGATTAGACGAGATCACGGATTACATTCTTGAGAAGACAAAGGGTACAGACATCAAGTGTCTTTGGGGTACCGCAAACATGTTCTCGAATCCGAGATTCATGAACGGTGCCGGAAGCACTAATGAGTTGGAGGTTTATTGCTTTGCAGCTGCTCAGGTAAAGAAGGCAATCGAGCTGACTGTTAAGCTTGGTGGCCGCGGATATGTTTTCTGGGGTGGTAGAGAAGGTTATGAGACACTGCTTAATACTCAGGTTAAGTTTGAGCAGGAGAATATCGCAAATCTCATGAAGATGGCTCGTGACTACGGAAGGAGCATCGGTTTTAACGGAACATTCCTTATCGAACCCAAGCCGAAGGAACCGATGAAGCATCAGTATGATTATGATGCAGCAACCGCAATCGGATTCCTTCGTCAGTATGGCCTTGACAAGGACTTCAAGATGAATATTGAAGCAAACCACGCTACTCTTGCAGGTCACACATTCCAGCATGAGTTAAGGATCAGCCGCATTAACGATATGCTCGGTTCTATCGATGCCAACCAGGGTGACATAATGCTCGGCTGGGATACAGACTGTTTCCCGAGCAATGTTTACGATACAACTCTTGCAATGTATGAGATCCTTAAGAACGGTGGACTTCCTGTCGGTATTAACTTCGATTCAAAGAACAGAAGACCCAGCAACACATATGAGGATATGTTCCATGCATTTATCCTCGGTATGGATTCCTTTGCATACGGACTGCTTAAGGCAGCTCAGATGATCGAGGACGGTAGAATTGAAGATAACATTAAGGAACGTTATTCCTCATTTGAATCCGAACTTGGAAAGAAAGTAAGAAGCGGAAACGCAACACTCGAAGAACTTGCCGCCAAGGCTTCTGAACTCAAGGCGCCCAAGGCTCCTGTTTCAGGCAGGCAGGAATACCTGGAAGGCGTGCTGAACAATATCATACTTTCAAATAACTGATTGTCTGAAAGCAAAGAAAAACGCTTGACAAGTTAGCCGTAACTAACTATTATTGGTTAGCTACGGCTAATTAATGCGCGTAATTATTCTATTGCCATGGTTTTCGGGTGGCTGGCAGAAAGGAAAATATGGGAAAGATAGTTATCTATATTATTCTTGCACTTATTATCGCCGGTTCCGTTTACGGTACGGTGCGCAGGGTAAGACACGGTTCTGCATGCTGCGGAGAGCATGAGGCAGCACCGAAAAAAATAAGAGTATCCGATACAAATAAAAAGAATTATCAGTATCTCTATGAACTTCGTGTAGACGGAATGCATTGCTCGAACTGTGCGAGACGCGTTGAGAATGCATTTAATTCCCAAGACGGTCTTTGGGCTGTGGCTGATATCGGTGAAAAGACAGTAACTCTTAGGAGCAAAAAGGCATTGGACGATTCTTATTGCAGAGAACTCGTATCCGGGGCCGGTTATACATTGTTATCAATGAAACAGAAAGATACATAAGGAGAGGTTATGAAGAAACTGTCTGAGATGAAACAGGGCGAGACGGCAATCGTCAGCTCGGTAAATGGTGATGCCAGATATGTCGGGAGGATCACATCAATAGGTCTGACACCGGGCTGTAAGGTCAGCATTATCAAGAATGAAAAGAACAGACCGCTTATTGTTTTTGCCCGCGATACGATGATCGCACTGAACGAGAAGGAAAGTTCAAACATTGAAGTCGAGGAGGCAAGAGGATAATGACGGAGAAAAATGAGATCGTAATTGCCCTGCTGGGACAGCCCAACTCAGGCAAATCAACATTGTTTAACGGTCTTACGGGATTAAGACAGCACGTAGGCAACTGGCCCGGAAAGACAGTAGAGAAGAAGGAAGGCTCTTTCACTCACGGTGATAAGAAATACATTGTTGCAGACCTTCCGGGAACATATTCATTATCAGCAAACTCCGACGAAGAGATAATCACAAGAGACTACATAGCTTCGGGCAAGGCGGATGTTGTCTGTATCCTTGCAGACAGTTCACAGCTCGAAAGAAGCCTTTACATGTTATCTGATTTTGCAGGCATTGAAGTACCATGTTTCCTTTTGCTCAATATGAGCGACGTTGCAAAAGATCAGGGCAAAGACATAAATGCAAAGGCGATGGAGGACAAGCTCGGCATCCCTGTTGTACTGTTCTCGGCACCTGAAGTCAAAAAATACGATTCTTTCTATTCCGCTCTTGAGAGAGCAGTCAGTGAGAAGACGATCCTTAACACTGCTTCTCTCGAAGAGAAATATAATTCGATTCCGGAATATTCTGAGATCAGAAATATCATAGGTGATCTTAAGGACGGAAATAGAACAGGAATGTGGCTTGCCGTCAAGACACTCGAAGGTGACATGCCCGTTACCGCTAAGGTCAAGGCTGAGCTTGGAAACGAGAAAGCAGCAGAGCTCTCTTCTGTAATCGGTAAGTGCGATAAGGGTATCGTAAAAGCAGGTGAATGCAAGTTCTCCTGGATAGATGAACTTACCGAAGGCTCAGTCAGAAAAGAGAAGAAGGCTGAAGGCCTCGGAAAGTTTGACAGACTGATCACACACCGCATCTGGGGAAAACCGGTAGTTGTTCTTACGATCCTTCTGGGTCTTCTGTTATCGTTCATCCCGGCGCTTCCATTTATGGGAATAGGTTCTGCAATAGGAATGATACCTGCACCTTTGAACGATGCTCTGGTCGGAGCAGGTTGTCCTTCTTTCATCGCGGCCTTCCTTTGCGACGTTCTTATAAGATGTTTCAGCTTCGTTGTACAGATGCTGGGATTTGTATTCGGCGTAACGCTTGTATTCGGACTTCTCGAAGAGATAGGTGTTATGGCAAGGATCTCTTATGTATTCGATAACTCAATGGGTAAACTCGGACTTCAGGGAAAATCCGTTATGCCTTTCCTCATCAGCTTCGGCTGTACGATGGGCGGTGCTGCAGGTACAAGAGTCATTGATAACTGGGGTCAGAAAGTTCTTACTATTGCACTCTCATGGGCTATCCCCTGCGGTGCTGCATGGGCAGTCGTCCCTATGCTCTCAACATTGTTCTTCGGTGCATGGATGCCTGTTATCATTACGGTTATCCTTCTTGTCATGATACTGCACATGTGGATCACGGCGAAGCTTTTCGGCAAGGCACTCGTAAAGCCTTCCGACAGATACGGCATGATCATGGAGCTTCCTCCTTATCACAAGCCGAAGTGGGGTTCGCTCTTAAGATTCGTTTTCGGAAGGACAAAGGAAACATTCTTCAGATCATTCAAGGTCGTACTTATCGTTGCTGCGGTATTCTGGCTCCTGTCATTTACAAGCAGCGGAAATGCAGACAATTCGATCCTGTTTAAGATCGGTCAGGCAATAGAACCCGTAACGATGTTCTTCGGAATGAAGTGGCAGACATTCGTAGCATTCATTGCATCATCTCTCGGTAAGGAAGGTGCGCTCGGCGTATTGAGCACGATCTTCTCCGGAACAGGTTCCATCACAGTAGGCTCAATGCAGTCTGCCGAGACGGTATCAAATCTCAATGATCTCCTTCTTGCGAATATCTCAAAGCCTGAGGCACTCGCATTCATCTTTGCGATCACATTTAACATGCCCTGTATCGTAGCTCTTGCTGCAACATATCAGGAGACACACTCTGCAAAGTGGACAGCAATCATCGGTCTGTACTACACAGCAACTGCCATGGTACTTGCGTGCATTGCATATCATGTCGGACTTCTTATCTGGTGATGGATCATGCAGGAACTATTGGAACTTCTTAAGGATGGAAGGTCACGCTCGACAAAGATGCTTGCAGCCGAACTCGGTAAGCCCGTTGAGATCGTTGAGCGCGATATAGAGTTCCTTGAAAAGACCGGCGTGATCAGACGCATCGAGTTCTCGATGTGCGGGAGCTGCAACGGATGTTCGACGGGAGACAAAAAGAAAACTTGTCCCGGATGCGTGCCCAAAGACGGCTTTCAGAATATGGGCGTCATGTGGGAGATCGTGTAAGCCGCGGAGGAGATTTTAAATGCAGTTTTATGAGACTGGAAATATGTCAGGCAAGACGCTTATGCTGCTTCCCGGAACATGCTGTGACTGGCAGTCGAATTTCGGAAGCGTAATTGATGACCTTAAAGAAAAGTACCATGTGATATGCGTCAATTACGACGGATTTGACGGAAGTAACACTATATTTCCTGATGTGATCACGGTCACCGGAAAGATCGAAAAATACATTACGGATAACTTCGGCGGAAGGCTCGACGGAGCGCTCGGTTCTTCTCTCGGAGGAACCTTTGTCGGGCAGCTCATCATGCGTGAAAATGTTCACGTGGATCATGGCATCTTCGGAAGTTCAGATCTTGACCAGAGCGGTGTCCTGGCTTCAAAACTTCAGGCAGCATTGGTAACTCCTTTGCTTACGGGCGTAACTAAGAGCGAGAAGAAAAAACAGAAGACAAAGAAGATGCTGATGGATTCATTCGAGATGAGCGATGAGGTGGCGGGCAAGTTCATCGAAGCTTTCTCGAAGTTTGATGTCAGATCGATAAAGAACGAATACTACACAGACCTTCTGACGCACCTCAAAAATGATATCCATGTTGAGGGAACGACTGCTCACTTCATCTATGCGAATAAGATGGGTGAGAAGTACAAAAAGAGGTATCTCAAATACTTTCGTGATCCGGATATCAGAGAGTTCGATATGCAGCACGAGCAGTGGCTTTTCGGTGAGAGGAGATTCGCCGAACCGGTCCTAAAGGCAATCGATGAATTCATGGAGATCTGAAGGCATGAATGATAAAAGATACAAGGAGATCTCGATAAAGGAATTCACTAAGGCTGCAAGCGTTTATGAGACAAATCAGGCCGGTGTGTATAAGATGTGCAAAAAGGATTATCCGGATGTGCTCGCAGAGCTTGAGAAAGAGCCGTTTGAAAGTCTTCTCGACTGCGGATGCGGAACAGCTCCGATGATATCTCTGCTATATGAGAAGTATCCCGAAAAGCATTACACCGGGATCGATCTGACACCTAAGATGATCGAGATGGCAAAAGCCAAGAACATACCCGGTGCGGAGTTTGTCGTAGGCGACAGTGAGAACCTTCCTTTTGCAGACAATTCATTTGATGCGATTATCTGCTGCGAGAGTTTCCATCACTATCCGAATGTTCAGGATTTCTTTAACAGTGTTTACAGAGTGTTGAAGCCGGGAGGAAGACTTATCCTGCGTGACATGACCATGAACAGCAAGGGGGTAAGATGGTTTTGCAACCACATAGAGATGCCTCTTATCAATCTTACGGGTCACGGTGATGTCCGTATTTACGGTAAAGATGACGTTGCCGAACTATGCTGGAAAGCCGGTCTGAAGATGGAACTTTTCGAGAAGCGCGGATTCTGCAGACTTCACTGCGTGGCAAGAAAGCCTTTGTGACAGGGATGGTCTATGACATCAAATAACAGGAAGATGGCTTTGGCCGGTATTATAGGAACGATAGTATATGCGGTCGCAGATGCGTTTTTATATGTCGGTACTGATATCGCTTCGGATAATAAGATAACGCTGTGGCAGGTGCCGGAATGGCGCCTGATGGCATCCATGTGGATAGGAGTTATTGGAAGTCTGATGCTTCTTCTCGGATTCATAAGTCTCGCAAAGATGTTCGGCAGAGTATTCAAAAAGGCCGGCAAGTTCCTGATACTCCCTGCATTTCTTTGTGTCGGCGGTGTTCTCTACATGCATTTTGCTTTGGGAGTTTATGCTCCTCTAACATACAATTCCGCAGTTAAAGCAGGTGTTACAGCAGAGCAGTTCTCTGTTCTTTTGGCAAACGCTGAAAGCTATATGAATCCTCTTACTCTTGTCCTGGTTATTCTCGGTTATTCAACGGAGATTGTACTTATCTACGGTATCTTAAGCGGCAGCTTCGGTCTTAAGAAAAGGCTTGTCTCTTTCATGTTCGGTGGTTATGCACTGTTGGTGCTGGTGATTGCCCTGATCGCAAAACTGACAGGTGAATACGGTCTTTTAGGTTCAGTTGAAAGCCTTTTGGAGATGACATTCTTTATACCGGCATATTTTTATTGGCGCAAAGAAGAAGCATGATCGGTTCCGGTTATGAGGTAGAGCATGGAACACATTCAATTGGAAAAACTGTCATACAGAAAGATGGCGGAAAACTGGCAGATAGCGTAGCGGATAATGATAAGTAAATAAGGGTTGCCTCATTTTTGAGACACCCCTTATAAGTGAAGTTACTGACCGTAACTGGAATTAATTTGGCGTATAAAGTATCATGGTTACAGAATAGAGGAAAAATAGAAAACACATGATGCTATAAAGGTTTTTATACGCCGGATCATTGGTTTTTTTATGGCATGGCATTATAGTATCACGATAAACCCACCAAATCAATAGGAATTATAATATATAATTGTCCGAAAGTGTCGGTAAACAGTGGTGAAGAAATCCGTAGCGGGAATCGCGTGAGCTAAAAAATAAGCTTTATACTATAGTGCAAATTTCCGAAATAATAGATTTGCACTATGATTATTTGAGTTTTATATAGGGTAAAAACTGAAAAAAGCAGAAAAGCACTATATTGATCAAATAGTTCGCACGGTTGCTGTTGTTAATGGTAAAATAAAATATCTTTTATGGAGGTCACATGACTATGCAGGAATCCGGTGAAATGTATCTTGAATCTATATTAGTGCTTACAAAGAAGGGCGCGCCTGTAAGATCTTTGGATGTAGCCAACTATCTTGGTGTTTCCAAGCCGAGCGTAAGCAGAGCAATGGGACTGCTCAAATCCGGTAATTATATTTCCATTGACGATAAGGGCCATATAACGCTTCTGGAAGATGGTCTTAAGATTGCCAAGAAGATCTATGAAAGACATGTTGTCATTACGGAAATCCTGTTGGAATTGGGAGTTGACATGAAGACTGCCGAAGAAGATGCTTGCCGTATCGAGCATGTAATCAGCGATAAGACCTTTAAGGCTCTTAAGAAGCACAGAAAAGAGCACGGAAAGTAATCCGTCATATTTCTGTTGAATTTATCTAATCAATAAAAGAACCCGGCTCCAAAAGGGGACATGAGCCGGGTTCTTTCTATGAAGTCAGATAGAGGAAATTACTTTTTAATGTGGAATGCTTTCATCTGCGGATAAACTGCAGCAGTTCCAAGCTGCTCTTCAATCCTGAGAAGCTGGTTGTATTTGGCAACTCGCTCACTTCTTGAAGGAGCACCCGTCTTGATCTGACATGTGTTAAGAGCAACAGCAAGATCAGCAATCGTTGTATCAGCAGTCTCGCCTGAACGGTGAGAAGAAATAGCTGTGTAGCCTGCGGCGTGAGCCATCTTGATAGCTTCAAGAGTCTCGGATACAGAACCGATCTGATTGAGTTTGATGAGGATGGAGTTACCTGCTCCGAGCTTGATACCCTTGGATAGTCTTTCTGTATTGGTTACGAAAAGATCATCGCCTACGAGCTGGACTTTATTGCCGATCTTGGCTGTCATTTTCTGCCAGCCTTCCCAGTCTTCTTCATCAAGACCGTCTTCGATTGAGATAATAGGATACTTATCTACAAGAGATTCCCAGTGAGCGATAAGCTCATCTGATGTAAACTCCTTGCCGGACTTAGGCTGCTTATAGAAACCTTTGCCTTTTTCACTCTTCCATTCAGAAGATGCTGCATCCATGGCGATCATGAAATCCTTGCCGGGCTCGTAGCCGGCAGCTTTGATCGCTTCAAGGATCTTCTCGATAGCTTCTTCGTCGCTCTTAAGACTGTTGGGTGCAAAGCCGCCTTCATCACCGACTGCCGTAACATCGCCCATATCCTTGAGAAGTTTCTTGAGTGAGTGGAATACTTCAGCACACCATCTGAGACCTTCCTTGAAAGTGGGAGCACCAACAGGCATGATCATGAATTCCTGTGTATCAACTGCGCTGTCAGCATGAGCTCCGCCGTTTAAGATATTCATCATTGGAACGGGAAGTCTGTTTGCATTTGCACCGCCTAAAAATCTGTAAAGGGGAATATCAAGTGCTTTTGCAGCTGCTCTTGCAGTCGCAATGGATACAGCGAGGATGGCGTTGGCACCGAGGTTGGATTTATCTTTTGTCCCGTCAGCTTCGATCATAGCCTTATCAACAGCATAAGTATCAAAAGCATCCATTCCGATGATGGCGTCTGCAATAGTTGTGTTGATGTTATTAACAGCTTTGGTTACACCTTTGCCGAGATATCTTGACTTGTCGCCGTCACGAAGTTCCAGGGCTTCAAACTCACCTGTGGAAGCGCCGCTCGGAGCACAACCTGTTGCAACAGTACCATCGATGAGAGTAACTTCTGCTTCAACTGTGGGGTTGCCTCTGGAGTCCAATATCTCTCTTCCGATTACATTTTCGATGATTAATTCACACATAAAAAACTCCTTTTTATGATCATTCTTCTGCCCGGGGCATATCTAAGGACCGGACCCCGGACAGAAGCACATGATTTATTCGACCAGTTAGCGATTGCTAACCGAACAGAATATATCACATCAATGCGAAAAGTGTCAATCGAATTTGCTGCAACATTCTCGTATTGCGGATCCGTGCTGATTGACAATGTGAAAAACTAATGGTAGAGTTAGCGGTGGCTAACTGAAAGGAGAGACCGATGTCTGATTATCAGCTTGTAAGATACTGTGCTCCTACCTTGGCGGGGATAAAAACGGGCAGTCTTTTTACATTGCATTTTTCATCAGAAGATTTCAGACAGGATGTTTCTGCTTTCAACAGATCCATGAGAAAAAAGGGCATTCGAATAATTCCTCTAAAAGTCAGTGATACTTACGCTCTGATCTACCTTTACAGACCCGATATGCTTGATAAAGACCTCAAGGATCCTGTTGCAGTAAATATCCTTAAAAGATTCGGTTATTCCATCAGCAGCCCTGACAGGTGTGTCGTAGATCTCGTGAGAAGACTGAATTCATCTCCTGTGTTTCCTCACGAGATCGGACTCTTTCTCGGTTATCCGCCGGCTGACGTTGACGGATTTATAAATAATCCGAATGAAGGATTTTATGAGACGGGATACTGGAAAGTATATTCGAATGTTGAAAGTGCCCGACTTGCATTCAGGAGATTTAAGGAATGCACGGAAGAGTACGATCGAAAATTAAAAGAGGGCAGAACGCTGGAACAGCTTGTTGTTTGAGCGCTGTTAATAAATCTAAGAGAGGTACTTTTATATGAGTAAAGTAGCTGTTGTATATTGGAGCGGAACAGGAAACACAGAGGCAATGGCTAAGGCTGTTGAAGAAGGCATTAAGAATGCCGGCAGCGAGGCTGTTGTACTTACACCTTCCGGTTTTGATGCTTCAAAAGTTGCTGAGTTTGATGCCATTGCATTCGGCTGTCCTGCTATGGGTGATGAAGTTCTTGAAGAATCTGAATTTGATCCGATGTTCTCAGGTATCGAGTCATCCTTAAAGGATAAGAAGATCGCATTGTTCGGCTCATACGGATGGGGAGATGGCCAGTGGATGAGAGACTGGGAAGAAAGATGCAAGAAGGCAGGAGCTGTTCTTGCAACTGATTCGGTAATGGCAAACAACGATCCTGATTCTGATGCGATTGCTTCTTGTAAGGCATTGGGTGCAGCTTTGGTATGAGGTAGCAACTGATGACGAAACTTGTTCTTCTAAGACACGGCGAAAGTGAATGGAATAAACTTAACTTATTCACAGGCTGGATGGATGTCGATTTAAGTGACAAGGGAAGAGAAGAAGCGAAGAGTGCCGGCAAGATCCTGAAAGAAGAAGGATATGACTTCGATGTCTGCTACACATCATATTTAAAGAGAGCAATCCACACTTTGAATATTGCACTCGATGAGATGGATAGGGCATGGCTTCCGGTAATAAAGTCATGGAAACTCAATGAGAGACACTATGGAGCTCTCCAGGGACTGAATAAATCAGAAACTGCTGAAAAATACGGTGAGGATCAGGTAAAGATCTGGAGAAGATCCTTTGATGTTAAACCGCCTGAACTTAATGACGATGATGAAAGAAGCGCTACAAAGCAGGCTATGTACAGAGACGTTGAACGTGCTTTGCTTCCAAAGAACGAGAGCCTTGAGACAACGATAGAGAGAGTAATTCCGTTTTATGAAGAAACGATCAAGCCTGATATGAAATCAGGAAAGAGAGTGATCATAGCTGCTCATGGAAACTCTCTAAGAGCTCTTGTTAAATATTTTGACAATATGAGCTCGGATGACATTGTCGGTGTTAATATCCCAACGGCTGTTCCTCTTGTTTATGAGTTTGACGATGATTTTAATGCTATAAAACATTACTATCTTGGAGATCAGGAAGCACTCAAAGCTAAGATGGAAGCTGTCGCTAATCAGGGAAAAGCAAAATAACCATAACATACAGTCATAAAATCTCCTTTAGAAACGAGGCTGTCTCAACCGCAAATGAGACAGCCTCTGCTTATGTGGTTGTAATAATTTAGAATCCAAAAACCGAATTGACAATGTTATATATAAATGGTAATGTTAGCGACGGCTAACCAAAATATACAAAACCCAATAGATTCCGATATTTAAAGAATAATTATGGAAATATACAATTAGCATATGCTAATTCTCGGGGCAAAAAAGGGTTTCGATAAAGGAGTGAGAAAATGAGTCCTGAAACAGGTTCAAACAAGTTAAAAGCAAAAGACTTTATTACCGTTGGTATTTTTACGGCGATCATCTTAGTGGTCGAATTCGCTTGTGGAATGCTCGGATACATTCATCCGTTCATCGTGGCATCCTACGTTATAATGATTCCCTTGGTAGGAGCGATCCCTATGATGCTCTTTTACACAAAGGTTCAAAAGTTCGGAATGATCACAATTATGTCGATACTTATTGCGATTATGATGTTCGTATTGGGAATGGGTTTCCTGGGTGCTCCTCTTATCATCATTGCAGGTGTTATCGCTGATCTTATCGCTAAGTCAGGAAAATATAAGAGCTTCAAAAAGACAATGCTCAGTTATGGCGTGTTCTGCCTCTGGATCTGTGCAAACTATTTCCCGGTCATTGTCACAGCAGAATCCTATCGTCAGGATCTTATTGACGAAGGATATTCAGCTGAATACTGTAATAATCTTTTCCTTGCGATCAATTACAAAACGATCGGTATTCTCCTGATCCTCTGCTTTGTATTCGGCTGCCTTGGCGCACTTATCGGAAAGGCAGTGGTTAAGAAGCACTTTGAGAAGGCCGGAATCGTCTGATGAAGCTTGATCCGAGAACAAAGTTTTACATGATCCTGATCGTCTCGGCGGTCGTCATGCTGAGCGCCACGACACCTTTTCTGTGGGGCTTAAAGATAGCCATGACGCTGATTCCGATCATTCTTCTCATAATCGAGAAGAAATACACGAGTGCGTTCGGATTTGCGTTCCTATATATTGCGGCTCTTGTTTTGACATTTGCTTTTCTCTCGGAGGAATCAACCGGATTATTCAAGTCGCTTCTTATAGGTTACAGCGGTATTGTTGTCCAGTTTTTGCCGTGTTTTATAACTGCCTGGTATGTGATCAGGACAACGAAGATCGATGAGTTCATGTCGGCTATGCAGAAGATGAAGGTTCCTGACGGCATTGCTATATCTCTGGCGGTTGTCATGAGATTCTTCCCGACTATCAAGGAAGAATATGCATCTATAAGTGACGCAATGAAGATGAGAGGTATTGCATTAGGCGGCGGAAACGCTGCAAAGATGATCGAATACCGGATGATCCCTTTGCTCTTTTCATGCGTAAACATCGGAGATGAATTGTCCGCAGCCGCAATTACGAGAGGACTTGGCGGAAAGGTAAAAAGAACCAGCGTTGCGGAATTGAGACTGCGTCTCGCCGACTGGGTTCTTATAATCGCTTTTACCGCCGTTGCGGGAATCTTTGTGGCATTTAAGTACTTTATATGAGTGAGAATATTATCAACATTGAACATGTAAGTTTCAAATACAAGGGTTCTGAAATGGGCCTGCTGAATGACATCTCGCTGAATATAGCAGGGGGTGAGACGCTTCTTCTGACAGGCGCGTCAGGTTCAGGTAAGACGACCATAATAAGACTTATCAACGGTCTGATACCGCATTACTATCAGGGTGATCTGGAAGGAAAGGTCACAGTAGCCGGCCGTGATGTTGCCAAAACTGAACTATATGAACTTGCAGGTGTCGTCGGTACGGTCTTCCAGAATCCGAGAAGCCAGTTCTTTTCGATCGATACTGATGGTGAGATCGTTTTCGGACCTGAGAACATCGGTCTCGATCCCAAGGAGATCCTGGAACGCAAGAATAACATTGTGGATCAGATGCATATCGAAAAACTTCTCGGAAGAAGCCTTTTCGAACTCTCTGGAGGCGAGAAACAGAGCATCGCCTGTGCGTCCGTATCTGCGTTATTGCCTGAGATAATACTTCTGGATGAACCGTCGTCAAATCTTGACCAGGGTGCTATTGCAAAACTTCGCGATCAGATAGCTCTTTGGAAATCACAGGGAAAGACTATAGTTATTTCCGAACACAGGCTCTGGTATCTGAAAGAACTTGTTGACCGGGTCATCTATATGGATTCCGGTAATATAGCTCACGAATGGAGCGGTTCCGGATTCGCATCTTTTGACAGCGAAAAGATCAATGAACTTAAGCTCAGGCCGCTTGTCGTACCCGATATCCTGTCGCCGTCATGCAATGGAGACTGTGAATGCGATGGTGATTGTGACAAGGTAACTGATTTTCCTGAGAACGAAGAAGGTATCGTCCTAAAAGATTTTTATTTTTCTTATCATCTGAACCCGTATCTTTTCTGGAAGAAGAGCTTTAAAGAAGATGATCCGAATTTAAGCTTATGCATTCCCAGGCTTGTTCTGCCCAAAGGGGCCGTTATCGGAGTTATCGGTAAGAACGGAACAGGCAAGTCGACTTTCCTTAAGTGTGTATGCGGTCTTGAGAAAGAATGCAAAGGCGTTATCGAAGCATACGGAAAAGAATATAAAGGAAAACAAAGACTTAAACTGAGTTATATGGTAATGCAGGATGTAAATCATCAGCTGTTTACTGACAGCGTGGAATCCGAAGTCCTTCTTTCAATGAACGAAGAAGACAAGGAACGCTGCGATGAGATCTTAGACAGTCTCGGCATATTGGAATTTAAGGACAAGCATCCGATGGCTTTGTCGGGAGGACAGAAGCAGAGAGTTGCCATAGCATCCGCCATTGCAGCCGATGCAAAACTCATGCTCTTCGATGAGCCTACATCAGGACTGGATTTCTCACATATGGAAAAAGTCGGAGTACTATTGAAAAGTCTTGCTGATTCAGGTAATACTGTACTTGTGGCAACACATGATCCGGAACTCATTGAAATGTGCTGTGATTATGTATTATGCATTGAACACGGTAAGCTCGGTTATCTGAAGAAGGTATAGAAATGTTAAAGACAGTCATACTGGGTCTTATTATCCCGTTCATCGGTACTGCCGCAGGCGCGGCTTGTGTATTCTTTCTCAAGAAAGATCTGAAGGAAGGCATACAGCGGGCGCTGACCGGATTCGCGGCAGGTGTAATGGTAGCTGCTTCCATATGGAGTCTTATCGTTCCTGCCATTGAACAGTCTTCTGATAAAGGAAGGTTTGCTTTTCTCCCGGCGTTCATTGGATTCTGGCTCGGAATACTGTTCCTTCTCTTACTTGACCATATAATCCCGCATCTTCATGTTCACATAAACCAGGTGGAAGGTCCCAAGAGTAAGCTGACGCGTACAGTTATGCTTGTATTGGCAGTTACGCTTCATAACATTCCTGAAGGTATGGCAGTAGGCGTCGTATATGCAGGACTCATGAGCGGATCCGCACATATAACTGCAGGCGGTGCACTGGCTCTTGCATTAGGTATTGCCATTCAGAATTTCCCTGAAGGTGCGATAATCTCGATGCCGCTTTTTTCGGAAGGTAAGAGTAAACCTAAGTCATTTGTTCTGGGTGTTCTTTCCGGAGCAGTAGAACCTGTTTTCGGAGGGCTCACTGTGCTGATAGCAGGCCTGGTTGTTCCTGCGATGCCGTATCTGCTTTCGTTTGCTGCAGGCGCGATGCTTTATGTGGTCGTTGAAGAACTGATCCCTGAGATGAGCCAGGGAAAACATTCCAATATCGGTGTAATCTCTTTTGCGGTAGGCTTCAGTCTCATGATGGCTCTCGATGTAGCTCTCGGATAAAGAGCAGTTAAGCTTTGCGTGTTATAATCCAATTATCCTGATACGGACCGGTTTTATTATGCGGTTGTTTAAACACGAGAAGAATCTGAAAGATGAGATAAAGTTTGATCCTGAGACGCAGTATGCTGTTATCAGGAGTTCCATCTGCACCGGTGAGAAAACTGCCGGCTTCAAGAATAAGAAGGACGGTCACTTTGTTGAGGTCATGGTGATCAGGTCATCTGAAGACGAGAGAAGATTCAAAGAGATCTACGGTCTGGATTCGGTGCGTACCGAGTATTAATCACATAAGAATATGTGTACTTATTACTATCTTTATTCAAAAAATCAAATAAAATAGTTTGATAATCAAAATAAAATGAATATAATGTATATCGTTATATTATCCAAAGTATTCTATTGGAGGATTAGTTGATAATGGATCAGAAATGGCAGGACAGTATCAGCCAGCTCAACCAGCGCAGGGAGAACGTGGCTGCTGAAGGCGGTCCGGACCGAATTGCAAAACAGCATTCATCCGGCAAGTTGACTGCAAGAGAGCGAATGGAAGCTCTTTTTGATGACGGCACATTCGTTGAGATCAACGACCAGATCGCATCACGCTGCAGTGATTTCGGAATGGAAAAGAAAAAGAAACCCGGTGACGGTGTAGTTACGGGTTACGGATATATTCACGGCAGACTTGCTTTCGCATCGTCTCAGGATTTTACGGTAGGAGGCGGTTCATTGGGTGAAGCTCACGCAATGAAGATCTGCAGAGCCATGGATAAGGCTATGGAGATGAAGGCTCCTTTTATTTCCATCAATGACAGCGGCGGAGCAAGGATAGAAGAGGGTATCGACAGCCTTTCAGGTTATGCGGATATCTTCTACCGCAATACGATCGCATCTGGTGTTATCCCTCAGATCTCTGTAATTATGGGACCCTGTGCCGGCGGTGCTTGCTATTCTCCTGCAATCACAGACTTTATCTTCATGACTGACTACAGCCAGATGTACATCACAGGACCTGCAGTCGTTAAGTCTGTTACAGGTGAGGTCATCTCTTCAGGAGATCTCGGAGGTGCTGCAGTCCACAGCTCAACATCAGGTGTTGCCCACTTTGTATATCCTGATGATCTCTCATGCCTTAACGGCGTACGTCAGCTTTTGGGATATCTGCCCCAGTGCAATCTCGACGATTCAATGACAGTTCCCGGCACGGCAGTAGATAACAGCGCTTCACTAAGTTCGATCGTTCCTGCTGATTCAAAGAAGGCCTATGACGTCAGAAACGTTATCAATTCTCTTGTAGATGAGAACAGCTTCTTTGAGATCCAGGAATCATTTGCAAAGAACATCATCATCGGCTTCGGCCGTCTTGACGGTGAGACTATCGGCATCATCGCAAACCAGGCTTTGTATATGGCAGGTTCGTTGGAGATCAATTCATCAGATAAGGCATCTCGCTTTATCCGTTTCTGCGACTGCTTCAATATCCCGCTCCTTACACTGGTTGACGTTCCGGCATTCCTGCCCGGATCACAGCAGGAACACGGCGGTATCATCCGTCACGGCGCTAAGCTCCTTTATGCTTATTCCGAAGCTACGGTTCCGAAGGTAAGTCTCATTATGAGAAAGGCTTACGGCGGAGCTTATATTGCAATGAACAGTAAGGGAACCGGCGCTGACGTGGTTTATGCATGGCCTATTGCCGAGATTGCAGTTATGGGTGCTTCAGGTGCCGTAAGCATCATCGGTAAGAAACAGATCGAGAATGCGGAAGATCCTGCTGCAAAGAAGGAAGAACTTCTTAATGAATATAATGACAAGTTCATGAATCCTTACATTGCTGCTGAACACGGATATGTTGACGAAGTAATCCTTCCTGAAGAGACAAGATCCAAGATCTCAGAAGCATTCAATATGCTTAAGACAAAAGAACGTTCATTGCCCTATAAGAAGCATGGCAATATCCCGTTATAAGGAGGACTAAAGCCTGTGGAAGAATCATTGATCGTGGCAATGGCAGTTGCTGCAATAGCAGAAGAGAACGGCGTTGATACAAATCACGTTATCGTACGTTCCTTCAAGGAAGCTAAAAAGAGCAGTCTTGAGCAGTATATTGAAGACAACAAGATTTCTTATCATAAATATCAATTAGGAGAATAACAAAATGAGCAAATATCGTATTACAGTTGAAGGCAAGACATATGAGATGGATGTTGAGCTTATCGGAAGCAATGGTGCTCCCGTACAGCCTGTAAAAGTACAGAGCGCACCCGCTGCACCTGCACCTGTTGCAGCAGCTCCCAAGGCAGCTTCAAAGCCTGCAGCAGTATCTTCAGGTTCTGTAGTTGCACCGATGCCCGGTACTGTCATCAAGATCCTCAAGAATGAGGGTGATGCAGTTAAGGCAGGCGATGTTGTTCTCATTCTCGAAGCTATGAAGATGGAAAACGAGATCACCGCTCCCGTAGCAGGAACTCTTGCTTCCGTTAACTGCACTGCAGGCGGTACAGTTGCCGGCGGTGACGTATTGTTCGAAGTTAAGTGAGGGTTCTTTGATGAGTGAACTTTTCGAGATCAAAAAGCCATTGATGATCACTGATACGATCTTAAGAGATGCGCATCAGTCACAGGCGGCAACCAGAATGAAGCTGGAAGACATGCTTCCTGCATGTGAAGTCTTAGACAGCATCGGTTACTGGTCAATTGAATGTTGGGGCGGAGCTACATTTGATGCCTGCATGAGATTCCTCGGTGAAGATCCGTGGGAAAGATTAAGGACTCTCCGCAAAGCGTTGCCTAATACAAAACTCCAGATGCTCCTGCGCGGTCAGAACCTTTTGGGTTACCGCCACTATGCAGATGACATGGTTGATGCGTTCTGCCGCAAGTCCATCGAAAACGGTATTGACGTAGTTCGTATTTTCGACGCCTTAAACGATGTCCGCAACATGGAGGCATCCATCAAGGCAGTAAAGAAGTACGGCGGAATGGTCGAAGCCGCAATGAGCTATACGGTAAGCCCCGTACATAACGAGGAGTACTTCGTTAAGAAGGCAATAGAACTTGAGCAGATGGGCGCTGATACGATCTGCATCAAGGACATGGCAAACCTTTTGCTTCCTAACGATGCTTACAGCCTTGTTAAGAAACTGAAGGAGAAGGTATCCATTCCGATCCACCTTCATACGCACAACACGACAGGTACAGGTTCAATGGTATATCTCATGGCTGCAATGGCAGGCGTTGATATCGTTGACTGTGCATTGTCTCCTTTTGCTAATGGTACTTCTCAGCCTGCAACAGAATCACTCGTTGCAACGCTTGCAGGTACAGACAGAGATACCGGTCTTGATCTTAATAAGCTTAACGATGCTGCAGTCCACTTCAGAGGTGTTGCTGCGAAGATGGAGAAGGAGGGACTTATCAGTTCCAAGGTTCTCCGTGTAGATCCCAATACGCTTATCTATCAGGTTCCGGGCGGAATGCTCTCTAACCTTATCTCACAGCTTAAGCAGGCCAATGCCGAAAACCGTCTTTATGAGGTTCTTGCTGAGGTTCCGAGAGTCAGGGAAGACTTCGGCTATCCTCCGCTTGTAACTCCTACGAGCCAGATCGTAGGCACGCAGGCCGTATTCAATACGCTTATGGGACGTTATAAGACATTTACCAAAGAATCCAAGGGCCTTCTCCGCGGCGAATACGGTGAGCTTCCGGGTAAGGTAAATGAGGAAGTCAGAAAGATGGCGATAGGTGATGACGAAGTCCTTTCCTGCCGTCCCGCTGACCAGTTAAAGCCTGAGCTTGAATCCATCAAAGAACAGTATAGCGATATTGCAAAGTCTGAAGAGGACATCTTAAGCTGCGCCATGTTCCCTCAGGTTGCTCCTGAATATATCAGGAAGAGAGATGACGACGGTGTCCGCGAGATCACTGTCGATTGGATAAGAGATTAATTAGCAGTAAGAATTGTTAGCTGTTTTTCAGGGGTGGAATTGTTCCACCCCTTTTTCAACTGAATTGGTTTCGTGTGTTGCTTAATCAACATTGCCGGCATTCATTGATAATTGTCCGGGTAATTCCCGAATGGTTAAATCAAACAGGCATAAAGAATAAGGACATATATTAGAAACGGAATGTTTGCTTTATGCCAAAAGATAGAAAACATTAAAACAATAGAATAAAAGCATAAGCTCAACATGGAGGGAGGCATGATAAAAAGTAAAACAGGGGCGATGTGAAAGCTATCACGGTTGTATTATTCAGGTACAACAGTGAGACAGAGTAGATACTAACTCGACA